>MAAB01033042.1_pt1 | contig 16622 bp, 13 predicted proteins | sample 1115991 | NCBI WGS metagenome assembly MAAB01 (sample SAMN04961124, study PRJNA320927) | seawater metagenome | isolation source: sample BD02T18 sea water enriched with oil for 18 days | place: USA:Gulf of Mexico | collected 2013-07-27
CGTGATGAATACATCGCTGAGGTGAATGCCCCTGAAGTACTTCCAGACGAACTATTAAATCTTTCTTTATGAAGAAGTCTTATGGCAAAACGTAGCAGAACAAAGTTGAGTAAGACTGAGCGCGAGCGAGCGTCACTCGCGCAGGAAGAACAAAAGAAAGATCAGCTTGAATCAGGCGTGGGCGAACAGCAGGACCATTTTACTGTTCTTCTACACGAAACCGTTGAAGGCTGTGTGGTCGATCCTGATGGTATCTATGTCGATGGTACTTTTGGTCGTGGCGGCCATAGTGAGCTGCTATTAAGCAAACTATCTGAGCATGGTCGTTTATTTGGTATTGATAAAGACCCTCTAGCCATTGAAACAGGTAAGGCGTTAGAGCTAAAAGATTCACGCTTTCAAATTATTAACGCTAGCTTTGCTGAGTTACAGCAGCAGCTACAAGCGCGCGGTATTGAGAAAATTGATGGTTTGTTATTGGACTTAGGGGTTTCTTCACCCCAGCTTGATGATGCGGAACGTGGTTTTAGCTTTATGCGTGATGGCCCGTTGGATATGCGTATGGATCCAACGTCGGGCGTCAGTGCTGAAGAGTGGATTGCTAAAGTCAGTGCAGAAGAATTAGCCCGTGTGATGAAAGAATACGGCGAAGAACGATTCGCCAAGCGTATGGCGAATGCCGTTATTCGTGAACGTGAAGTTCAGCATATTAATCGTACAGTACAGCTGGCTGAAATTTTAAAAGAAGCGAATCCTGCTTGGGAAAAACATAAGCACCCAGCGACACGTGCTTTTCAGGGGATTCGTATTCACCTTAATAACGAATTGAGCGATTTAGAAAAAATTCTTGATCAGTCGATTGATGTATTAAAAGTCGGTGGCCGTTTAGCGGTGATCAGTTTCCATTCGCTAGAAGATCGAATCGTGAAGCGTTTTATTCGTCGCCAAGAGCAGGGCCGTCCAATTCCAAGGGGCTTGCCAGTGCTTAATGATGATTTGGGTAAAACGATGAAAAAAATGAGTAAAGCAATAAAGCCAAAAGCCAATGAGGTTGGTGGCAATGTGCGTGCACGTAGTGCGGTATTACGAATTGCAGAGCGTATTGAAGGTGAGCGAGATTAAACGAAAATGAGTCTCTCGACCAAACAGAATGTGATGATTTTAATCTTGTGGTTTGTGGTTATTATCAGCGCGACCTTACAAGTATCCGCAACCCATTGGCATCGACAATTGGTTTCGGACTGGCAGGTTTCAGAGCATCAGCATTTGGTTATCGAGCAAGATTATGGCCGTTTATTATTAGAACAGAGTGCGTTGACAGCTCATGGTCGAGTTGAGCGCATTGCAAAAGATAAGCTGCAGATGATTGAGGCGAAAGATGTTCAGGTAATTCGCAGTAGTCGTTAGTGATTATTTTTTGTGAAATAAAATAATTATTAAATAATTAATGGATTGTAGGAAAGTAACAGATGAAAGGCACCGATTAACGTGGCTAAACCCCGTAGCAAAAAAGCAGCCACAACGGCTAACACAGAGACGATTGAATATCGCATTCCAGTATGGCGCTTTGCGCTAGTATTGAGTGTGTTCGTATCTTTGTTATTGCTGGTTGCTGGTCGTATGGGGTATTTACATCTGGTTCAGCAATCCTTCCTTGCGGCTCAAGGCGAGCAGCGCATGGTGCGAGAAGAATCCATTGCCGCGGTGCGTGGTGATATTAAAGACCGTAACGGCGAAGCACTAGCGGTAAGTTCTCCCGTAATGAGCTTGTGGTTAAACCCTAAGCTATTTGATGCTAACAATGCATTGAAGTTGGCGTCGTCTTTAGGTATTTCAAGTAAAAGGCTAATACGCCGCCTTAAGAAAAATAGAAACCAAGGTTTTATGTATGTTAAGCGCCATTTACCACCTGAGTTGGCCGAGAAAGTATTGGCGCATAAGTTTCCGGGTTTATTTGCAGAAACAGAGTATCGCCGCTTTTATCCAGCCTCTGCTGTAACCGCTCATGTCGTTGGTATGACCAATATTGATGGCAAGGGTCAAGAGGGTCTAGAGCTGGCTTATGATGATTGGTTGCAAGGCGCTCCAGGACAGCAGCGAGTCGTAAAAGATTTGTTAGGCAATGTGATTAAACAGTTAAATGTATCGGCCATTGCTAAGCCAGGTAGTGATTTAAAGTTAACACTGGATTTACGTTTACAGTACTTAGCTTACCGAGAATTAAAAGCGGCGGTGCAGGTACATAAAGCCAATTGGGGCAGTGCTGTTTTATTAGATGCTCAAAATGGTGATATTTTAGCGTTAGTTAATCGACCTTCTTACAATCCCAATAATCGCGCCAAACTCAATGCTAAATCGATGCGTAATCGCGCGCTTACCGATATGGTCGAACCAGGTTCAACCATGAAGGCTTTTACGGTTGCAGCGGCGTTAACTAATAAAAAATACAATGCTAACTCTATAATTAATACCTCTCCAGGCTATATTCGCGTTAAACGTAAAACCATTCGAGACCATACAAATTATGGTGCCATCAGTTTGACAAAGGTTATCACTAAGTCGAGCAATGTGGGGGTTACAAAGTTAGCTCATGAAATGGGTGCTGAAAAATTATGGTCCATGCTGCATAGCGCAAAACTGGGACAGGCAACTGCGTTAGGTTTTCCAGGAGAAGCGGTGGGTAAATTACCTTACCCGCAGCAATTAGATAAGCTCGGTTTAGCGACACTTTCATTTGGTTATGGCTTGGCAGTCACTCCACTACAGCTTGCACAAGCCTATACCGCATTTGCCAATAAAGGTTGTGTGCAGGAAGCACGTTTAATTATGAGCAATGTACAAGTTCCTTGTGAACAAATTATGCCGGCTTCTGTTGCAAAAAATATGAGCCAAATGCTAGAGACTGTAACGCAAAAGGGCGGCACAGGAACTCGAGCAAAAGTTGAAGGCTATCGTGTTGGCGGTAAAACAGGTACTTCGCATAAAGTAGGTAAAGAAGGCTATCAAGATTCTGAATATACCACGGTTTTTGCTGGTATAGCGCCGATATCGGATCCTCGATTTGTCTTGGTGGTAGTAATCGATCAGCCCCAAGGGCAAGAATATTATGGTGGTGAAGTGGCGGCTCCGGTTTTTGGCCGCATCATGGAAGAAGCATTGCGAACTCTGCAAATTGCTCCAGACCAAAGTCAGGATTTCCATGTTGCCGAGGTATCGCCATGATAAATCTGATACAGCTTTTACAACCCTTTTTATCAGCCGATGTTTTGGCGCAAATAAATTCAAAATTAGACTCAACGTTAAACATAGCGGGCTTAGTCACAGATAATCGTGATGTAAAACCAGGTGATTGTTTTGTTGCTTTGGCAGGAATTACTCATCATGGAAAACAGTTTATTGATGATGCGATTGTTCGAGGTGCGAGTGCTGTTCTGCTAGAAGACAAAAGCAGCGCAGTAGAGTTTCGCCAGAGCATCGACAAAAAAATTGTTCCTATTATTGCCTTGCCTGATCTGAAAGAACTATTGAATACATTGCTTATCAATTTTTATCAAGCATCTAGTTCTGCTTTTGATATGCGTTTACTCGGTGTCACAGGAACAAACGGTAAGAGCAGTATTACGCGTTTTGTTGCCCAAATGAGTGCCGCTTTAAATCAGCCCGCGGGTTTAATGGGCACCTTGGGTTTTGGTGTTTGGCCTAATATTGTTGAAAGTAAAAATACGACGCCAGAGTTAGCGGTTTTATTACGTCAGTTTTCTTCGATGCAAGAGTGTGGTGCTGAGCTTGTAGCAATGGAAGTATCCAGTCACGGCATCGAGCAGAAACGGATTGAAGGATTGACCTTTGATTCTGCAGTATTTGCTAATTTAAGCCAAGATCATTTGGATTATCATGGTGATATGGAGAGTTATTTCTCCATAAAGCGTGAGCTATTTCTTGGCTCAGATTTAAAGTACGCCATTATTAATGCCGATGATGAGTATGGTCAGCGTTTATTAGCGGATGATGAAATTACGGCTAAAAAAATCAGCTACGGTTTTTCTTCCCGAGCTGATGTGCGTGTCGTTAGCTGGCAAATGCATGCCACATCAATCGATGCAGAAATTTCAACTCCGTGGGGGGATGCAAGTTTCAGTATTAATATGGTGGGAGATTTTAATTTAGCTAATGTATTGGCGGCGATCTCTTTATTGGCGGTTGAAAGAAAATTTGATTTTCAGCAGGTTATCTCGTCGATTCAAAATATCACTCCTGCTCCTGGGCGAATGCAGGCTTATAACAAGCAAGGCTCGGTACCTGCTGTAGTCGATTTTGCCCATACCCCTGATGCATTAAAAAATGTACTTGAGACATTATCAAAACAAGTGAAAGGCCGCTTAGCAGTTGTGTTTGGTTGTGGCGGAAATCGCGATACCGATAAACGAGCTTTAATGGCAACGGTAGCTCAGCAGCTAGCAGATGTGGTGTGTTTTACCGCGGATAATCCTAGGCATGAAAATTTAGATAATATTATCAAAGATATGCAGTTAGGAGTGTTGGCTTCGAGTACAACACCTGTGCAGATTGAAAAAGACCGAAGCAAGGCAATTATACAGATCATCGATATGTTAACTGAAAACGATATATTGCTTATTGCGGGTAAGGGTCATGAGACTTATCAAGATGTTGCTGGGGAAAAAATTTCTTATAGTGACGAAGGTGTTCTATTGGACTTAGGTTATCAGCCAAATTCACAGGCAAACGAACAGATAAAGGAGGCCTTATCATGATGGCTTCTTTTACTTTAGTTGAGTTAGCACAAGGCATCTCAGCAAGTACGGGTACATTGCTCGATTCAGAATTAGCTTTACGTGCTATTAAAATTAATACAGATACTCGAGCTATTAAAGAAGGCGATGTGTTTTTAGCATTGCGTGGGGATAACTTTGACGGCCATGATTATTTAGTGCAAGCGAAGGCGCAAGGTGCTATTGCTGCGGTTGTTGATGAGACCTACGTCACTGATTTAAAAACTCAATTGAACCTTTCGTCGGTTGGCGCTTCTGATGTGCCTTTACCGTTATTGGTAGTGGCGGATACCTTGTATGCATTAGGTCTAGCGGGTCTTTGGAATCGTCAGAAATTTACCGGTCCGTTGATCGCGATTACAGGCAGTGCAGGCAAGACCTCGGTTAAATCGATGGCCGCACACATGATGCAGTTATTGGGCGAGTGTTGGTCTACTCCTGGTAATTTTAATAATCATATTGGCGCGCCGTTAACGTTATTGGGTTTAGACACGAGCCATAAGGCGGCAGTGATTGAATTGGGTGCCAGTGGTAAAGGTGAAATTGCTTATAGCGCTCAATTTGCCAAACCCGATGTTGCCATTATTACCAATGTCAGTGGTGCGCACTTAGAAGGCTTCGGCAGTATTGAAACCATCATGCAAACGAAAGGCGAGATAATTGATTCTCTCTCAGCTAATGGTTGTGTCGTGCTTAATGCCGACGATGTTTTTTTTGCCGATTGGGTTTTACGCGCAGGTGAGCGCAAGGTAATTAGCTTTGGCATTGAAAATTATGCCGACTTAACTGCGCAGAATATTATTTGTGATGATGCAGGCAGTCGCTTTGATGTTGTCTATCAGCAGCAAACTTCTACAGAGGAAAGAGTTGCTTGCGAAATTCCACTGTTAGGCCGCCATAATATACTCAATGCTTTATCCGCGATTGCGGCAGGCTTGGCTCTTAATCTTGAACTGGCTGCAATTTGTACTCAGTTGAAAACGATGCCTGTTGTTGCTGGCCGTTTACAGTGGATTGATGGTCGCGATGGCATTCGAATTTTAAACGATAGTTATAATGCCAGTCCTGCTTCGGTGAAAGCTGCGATTGATGTATTAGGATTATGGAAAGAAAAAGCCTGGTTAGTATTGGGTGATATGGCGGAGTTAGGAGAAGACTCCGCGGTAATTCATGCCGAAATGGGTGAATATGCAAAACATATAGGGATTGCGAACTTGGTTACAACGGGTAAAGCCTGTAGCCATGCAGTAGAAGCATTCAATAAAGATTCTGACATAAGAAGTGCGTACTGGTTTGATCAGCAAAGTGACTTGCTGAATTACATTAATGAAAATAAACAGCCTGGCCAAGTATTCTTGGTTAAAGGTTCACGCAGTGCCGGTATGGACAGGGTTGTTGCCGCACTATCGCATAAAAGCGATGCACAGAATGGGGAAGTGTAGTTATGTTGTTATTGTTAGCCGATTATTTATCTCAGTTTCATACAGGGTTTGCCGTGGTGCAATACCTGTCGTTACGAGCCATCTTTGCGGTGATTACCGCATTGACCGTAGCTTTATATCTAGGCCCAAAGGTTATTCGCAAATTGAGCGAATATCAAATTGGCCAGACTATTCGTGATGACGGTCCTAAGTCTCATTTGAGTAAAGCGGGTACGCCAACAATGGGTGGCGCTTTGATTCTGCTATCCATTACGATTAGTACACTATTGTGGGGTGACCTACAGAATAAATATGTTTGGTTGACGTTATTGGTGACGTTAGCTTTTGGTGTCATTGGCTGGATTGATGATTATCGTAAAGTTGTTGAGAAAAACTCTCGCGGCTTACCTGCGCGTTGGAAGTATTTCTGGCAATCGGCTTTGGCGATTGTTGCAGCAGTTTATATGTTTGCCACAGCTCCTAGTTCTGCAGAAACGTCACTCATCATTCCATTCTTTAAAGATGTAATTATCGAGCTTGGTATTTTCTACATAGTGTTAAGTTACTTCGTTATTGTAGGTGCGAGTAATGCCGTTAATTTAACTGACGGTTTAGATGGTTTAGCGATTTTACCAACGGTTATGGTTGGTGCGGCATTAGGTCTTTGTGCTTATTTAGCGGGCAATGTTAATTATTCTGATTACCTCTCAATCCCTTACGTTATAGGTGCGGGTGAGTTGGCGGTATTCAGTGGAGCTTTAGTCGGGGCGGGTGTTGGTTTTTTATGGTTTAACACTTACCCAGCTCAAGTATTTATGGGTGATGTAGGCTCTTTAGCCTTAGGCGCTGCGTTAGGCATGATGGCAATTATTACTCGTCAGGAAATTGTTTTCTTCATTATGGGAGGGATTTTCGTTGCCGAAACCATGTCAGTTATTTTACAGGTTGGTTCATTTAAATTAACCGGCAAGCGTATTTTCCGTATGGCGCCGTTACATCACCATTATGAATTAAAAGGTTGGCCAGAGCCTCGAGTTATTGTGCGTTTTTGGATTGTGACTTTGATCTTGGTGCTGGCTGGGTTAGCAACGCTAAAAATTCGATAGTGGGCTTTAACCCTAAAATAAATAATAGAGAATATAAGATTTATGACAAACCTGATTGCTTCTGATCACAAACGCTTAATTATCGGCATGGGCCAGACAGGGCTTTCGTGTGCGCGTTTTTTGATGGCAAAGGGTTTATCGTTTGATCTGTGTGATACTCGCGCAGAGTTGCCTAAGCAAGATGAAATAGCAGAGGAATTCTCTCAAAGCCAAATTTTTAATGGTTCTCTTGATGGCTCGTTATTGGCGCAGTATCAAGAATTAATCGTTAGTCCAGGCATCGCTATTGCTGAACCTGCTATTGCATTTGCAATGAAGCAAGGTAGTAGGGTTCGTGGTGATGTGGATATCTTTGCAGAATATGTGACGAAACCCATTATTGGTATTACCGGTTCGAATGGTAAAAGTACCGTGACAACTCTTGTGGGCGAAATTTTAGCCGCTGCTGGTCACAAGCCAGCAGTTTGCGGAAATATCGGTATTCCAGTTTTGGATGTTTTATTAAATGATGCAGATTATCACTGTTATGTAGTAGAGCTTTCTAGCTTCCAGTTAGAGACAACGCATCACTTAGCTGCGGAAGTCGCTTGTGTATTAAACGTCAGCGAAGATCATATGGATCGTTACGATTCAATGATGTCGTACCACCAAGCAAAGCATCGAGTTTTTCAAGGTTGTCGCAGTATCGTTGTGAACCGCGAAGATATACTGACCCAGCCTTTAACCAGTACTGCAATGCCAATGAAAAGTTTTGGTTTAAGCGCTGCCGATAATGCAGTCGCGGCAAAAAATCAGTATGCCATTGCTCAGCTATCCGATGATTCTAGTAATGAATATTTGATGTATGAGCAGCAAACAATATTTCCAGTCGCTGAATTAAAGATAAAGGGCCGACATAATCAGCTAAATGTTTTAGCGGCGATGGCATTGGTCGATTCTTTACCTGCACAATTTAAAGTATCGCCAGAAGTATTAACGCAAGTGCTTGGCAGCTTTAGCGGCTTAGCGCATCGCTGTGCATGGGTGGCTGAAAAGAATGGTATTCAATATTTTAATGATTCGAAAGGAACTAATGTTGGATCCACGTTGGCTGCAATCGAAGGTTTAGCGGTAGCAGGGCAGAAAAAGATAATTCTGATTGCTGGCGGTGTTGGCAAAGACCAAGATTTTGTACCGTTAGCAGATGCTTGTCAGGCGAGTGTTAAGCAAGCCGTATTATTTGGTCGTGATGCGAAGCTGATCGCAACTGATTTAAAAGCCAGTGTAGAGCTAGAATTTACCGAAACACTAGAGCAAGCATTGAATAAGGCCAATGACAGAGCTGAGTCTGGTGACATTATTTTATTCTCTCCTGCATGTGCCAGTTTTGATCAGTTTGCAAACTATGTGAAGCGTGGTGAAGTATTTGAGCAGTTGGTCGCAGACCTCTTATCACAAGAGGGGCAGGTGTGATGAATACAAAAGTTTCAGCAGGTCACTCTAATGAGAATCCCAATTCTGCTAAATGGCTGCAGTCATTGCTAGCGGGGCGCGATTTATCAAAACTGTTTGCAGTAAAGGTAAATGGTTTAGTTTGGTCCTGGTTGGGTTTAATGGCGCTAGGCTGGGTGATGGTGATGTCTGCTTCAACCAGTATTGCTGAAATTTATACGGGTAATGCTGCTTATTTTTCTACTCGTCATGGGGTGTACATCGTATTGGGTATTGCTGCGGCGTTTTGTATCAGTCGTATTCCACTTGTTTGGTGGCGAAAAACAGATTGGTTATGGCTACTGATTGGTAGCTTAGGTTTGGTTGCTGTTTTAATTCCAGGTATTGGTCACGAAGTAAATGGTAGTGCTCGTTGGTTAAACTTAGGGCTTATGAAAGTGCAACCTTCGGAAATAGTAAAGTTGACGGTGGTATTGTACATCTCGGGTTATTTAATTCGCCGTCAGGCAGAAGTGCAAAATCAATGGTCTGGATTTATTAAGCCGTTAGCCATCTTAGGGTTTATTGTTGTATTACTGCTACTAGAACCTGATTTTGGTTCTGTTGTTGTTTTAATGGGAGCTGTTTTAGTTCTGTTATTTTTAGGCGGCGTAAAGGCTGGGCAATTTTTCTTATTGGTTGTCGCGACTTTAGCGTTAGGTTATTTGGTTGTTACTGCTGAGGAGTATCGCCTGGCTCGCTTAACGACTTATTGGCAACCATTTCATCCTGATAATGTTTATGGTTCAGGTTATCAGCTTGCTCAGGCATTGATTGCTTTTGGTCGTGGTGAGCTTTGGGGTGCGGGTTTGGGCGAAAGTGTACAGAAGTTATTTTATTTACCAGAAGCTCATACCGATTTTGTTTTTGCCATTTGGGCAGAAGAAACAGGTTTGGTCGGCGGGCTATTTGCTTTGGGCCTTCTAACTGTATTTTTATCTCAATGCATGATGATTGGCTGGCACGCGCAGAGACAAGGTAATTTATACGGTGGCTTTATTTGTTTTGGTATTGCAACGTTATTTGGTTTGCAGGTGATTATTAATTTGGGGGTGAATACCGGCTTATTACCCACCAAGGGCCTGACCCTGCCTTTTTTTAGTTATGGAGGTAGTAGTTTGGTTATTTGCTGCGTGATGACTGCCCTGGTATATCGCGTTAGTTTGGAAATTTCAGAAGATTATATTGCCTCGGTGGAAGAGGATGCTTCTAGTGATAAGTCGAAGAAGAAAAAAACTGCTAAATCAAAAGTAGCAATGAAGGCGTCTGTTAAGAAAGTTTCTATCACAACAGCATCTACAAAAAAAGAACCTGTCATGGCAGATTCAGAAGAATATATCACTGGCTTTGATGCTTATATTGACGAATTAAATGGAGGCCGTGATGACAAATAAAACAGTGATGATTATGGCGGGCGGTACTGGTGGTCATGTTTTCCCAGCACTCGCAGTGGCAGATGAATTAAAGCAACAAGGTTATGATATTCATTGGTTGGGTACTGCTACGGGTATTGAAGCAGATGTTATTCCTAAAGCAGGTTATCCATTACATTGCATTGAAGTGACAGGGCTGCGTGGTAAAAGCAAGCTGACGTTATTAGCAGCCCCCTTTAAAATAGTGAAAGCTATTTATCAGGCACTAAAGTTTATGCGCATTGTTAACCCTAGTGCTGTTTTAGGCTTAGGAGGCTTTGCTACTGGACCAGGTGGTGTGGCTGCTAAATTGTTGGGTGTTCCATTATTGATTCATGAGCAGAATGCTTTTCCTGGCATGACTAATCGCTTATTAAAGCCGTTAGCGAACGTGGTGATGCAGGCATTTCCGAATACCTTTAAAGGGACAAAGCATTTAGAGAAATTGCTCACGACAGGTAATCCTGTACGAGCAAATATTGTCGCCCTGGCTGATGCTAAAAAAGACAGTGTGAATGAACAAAGCAGTTTGAATGAAAAAAATGAGCAGCTTAATGTGCTTGTGGTTGGCGGTAGTTTAGGCGCAGTGGCGTTAAATAATGCGGTTATGGATGCACTAGCACTAACCTTGGAGCAGAGTTCTGAGGCCCCTAATATCTGGCATCAGGTCGGAAAAAGAAATATTGATTCTGTACAGCAGGCTTATGCAGAGAAAGGCCTTGAAGGTAAGGCAAAGGTCGTCGCGTTTATTGATGATATGGCAGAGGCTTATCAGTGGGCAGATTTAGTCGTTTGCCGAGCAGGGGCGTTAACTGTTTCTGAAGTTGCTTGCGCTGGTAAAGCTGCAATCTTTATTCCCTATCCTTTTGCGGTAGATGATCATCAAACAGCAAACGCACAAGTCTTAGTTAATGCTCAGGCGGCAGAGGTTAGGCAACAAAATAAATTAACAGCGCAGTGGCTTGCTGATCAATGGACGATGTATACAGAGCAACCTCAGCTGATTGAAAAAATGGCGCTTGCAGCTAAGTCTGCAGCGATTGCGAATGCAACAGACGTTGTAGCAGAGCAAGTAATAAAACAAATAAGGTTGAATGATTAATGTCACACGAAAATCCACAGACTTCAGGTCCAGCAGAAGCCTACGCAATTCCAGAAATGCGTCGTATAAAACGCATTCACTTTATTGGTATTGGTGGTGTGGGCATGTGTGGAATTGCTGAGGTTTTATTAAACCAAGGTTATCAGATAAGTGGCTCGGATTTACGTCAATCTGTTGTGACTCAGCACCTGAGTAACATGGGAGCGGAAGTTTTCTTGGGTCATGCCAGCGAAAACGTGGAAGCGGTAGATGTTGTTGTGGTCTCAACAGCGATTGATCAGACAAATCCAGAAATTAAACGAGCGATAGAGAAGCGCATTCCGATTGTACGCCGTGCAGAAATGTTAGCTGAATTGATGCGCTTTCGTCATGGTATTGCCGTGGCAGGAACCCATGGGAAAACCACTACGACCAGCTTGGTCACGTCGATTTTAGCTCAGGCAAAGTTAGATCCAACTTATGTTATTGGTGGGCGTTTAAACAGTTCGGGTACTAATGCTCGTTTAGGGGCAAGTCGCTATCTAGTGGCAGAAGCTGATGAAAGTGATGCGTCATTTTTGCACTTACAGCCGATGACATCGATCATTACCAATATTGATGCTGACCATATGGAAACCTATGGCGGTGATTTTGATAAGTTAAAGCAAACATTTATCGATTTTTTACATAATTTACCATTCTATGGCTTGGCAGTACTGTGCATAGACGACGATAATGTGCGCGAAATATTACCGAAAGTTTCACGTCAGTTTGTGACTTACGGTTTAAGTGATGATGCTGATTTTCAGGCATATGATATTGAACAAAAAGGTTTATATACATCCTTTAAAGTTAAGCGCCCAGCAGCAGCGAGTGATTTATCGGTGCGTATGCGCATGCCAGGTGTTCACAATGTCTTGAATGCGTTAGCGGCCATCGTTGTTGCCAGTGATGAAAAAGTTGATGATGAATCGATAGTCTACGCACTAGAAAATTTTGCGGGTGTAGGTCGTCGTTTCCAAGTATGTGCTGAAGTTGAGTGCAGTGATGCAGAAGGAAATGAAGGCACGGTAATGCTGGTTGATGATTATGGCCATCACCCAACAGAAGTTGGTGTAACTCTAGAAGCAATTCGTAAAGGTTTTCCAGAGCGCCGTTTAGTTGCTTTATTTCAACCTCACCGTTATAGCCGTACGCGTGATTTGTATGAAGATTTTGTCCGTGTTCTATCTGAACCAGACGTTTTGTTATTGATGGATGTTTACCCTGCTGGAGAAAAGCCGATTGCTGGGGCCGAGGGGCGTGCGTTATGTCGCAGTATTCGACAGCGCGGTGCGCTAGATCCGGTATTTATAGAGCGTGATGAAAATATTGCTAAGGTATTAAGCAAAGTATTAAAGCCAGGGGATTTATTATTGACCCAGGGCGCGGGTGATGTAGGAAATTTGGCCATTACATTAACGCAAAATTTAGCGAAAATAATGGCAGATGCCGATGGTATTAGTCTGACTGAGGCGAAAAAATAAGACCATGACTTATTCAATTTCAGCTGACGAAAAACAGGCTTTAGGCAAGGTTGCGGTATTAATGGGTGGCACCTCGGCTGAGCGCCCGGTTTCTTTAAATAGTGGTGCTGCTGTATTAGCTGCGTTATTAGAAATTGGTGTTGATGCTTTTGCTATTGATGTTAGGGAAGATGCTGCGCAGCAATTATCTCATGCCGAATTTGATCGTGCTTTTATTGCCTTGCATGGTCGAGGTGGTGAAGATGGCACGATGCAAGGTTTATTGGAGTTATTAAATAAACCGTATACTGGCAGTGGTGTTATGGCATCGGCATTGGGAATGGATAAATGGCGTACCAAATTGGTTTGGGATGCTTGCCAGGTGCCAACACCAAAAGCGTTTGTATTAGAAGAAAGCAGTGATTGGGATGCCATTATGCAGGCCTTAGGTGGCTTAGCCATGGTAAAACCTGCCCGCGAAGGTTCCAGTATCGGTATGCGAAAAGTTCATACCAGTGAAGAATTGGCGAGCAGTTATGCATTTGCGATTCAGCATGATGACTTGGTTATTGCCGAGCAATATATTGAAGGGAAAGAGTTCACCGTTGCGGTATTGGGCGAGGATGCACTGCCAGCCATTCAGTTAGTCACGACGCATGATTTTTATGATTTTGACGCTAAGTATAAAGCCAATGATACCCAGTATTTATTACCTTCAGGATTACCTGATTATGCTGAAGCAGAATTGCAAAAGATGTCTTTAAAAGCCTTCAAACTTGTTGGCTGTGATGGCTGGGGGCGAGTTGATGCTATGCAAGATAAAGAGGGTAACTTCTGGCTGTTAGAAGTGAATACTAGCCCTGGCATGACGGATCATTCTTTGGTGCCGATGGCGGCTAATTCAGGTGGTTTATCTTTCCCTGCTTTGGTAGTTAAAATTTTGCAGCAAACACTTTAGCCAGGCATTGCTATGAAAAGGAATAAAGCACTGTGATACAAGCCAGCTCAATGAAAGACCAGGCGAATAAGTCCAAAGCAGCTAAAGATAAACGTGCTATTTCTAATAAAGGGGCTACACGCTTACAGAAAAAGAGCAGTGTCGGGTTTACGTCTTTACCTGGGGCTGTTGCGTCACTGATACCATTGTGGCTTGTGCAATCGTTTTTTGTTATTGGTTTATTGGTTGCGGGTGGATGGGGCTTACAACAAGTTCGCTGGGGCTGGCCAGTAGAGCAGGTTGAAATTGAAGGTGAATTTCGTTATTGGCAGGCGCAAGATTTAGCAAAGCAACTATTGTGGGTGAAAGAACAGAACTTCTTTTCCTTAGATGTACGTCAGGTTAAATATGAATTAGAGCAGCTGGCTTTGATTAAAAGTGCTCAGGTTAAAAAGGTTTGGCCTGATACTTTATTGGTTAAATTTAAAGAAGATATTCCGATTGCGGTTTGGAATAATGATGCGTTATTGAATCCTGTAGGTGAAGAATTATTATTGCCAGGCAGCTTTAATCAAGTGGGGTTGCCAAAGTTATCTGGGCCTGAGCAAAAGACTGCACAAATCATGCGTCAGTTTCAGCGCTTCCAATCGCGATTAAGCGCGGTTGATGCGGTGATGGTTAGCTTGAATATGAATGCGGTGGGTAGTTGGCAAATAGAATTAGAAAATGGTTGGACGATCCGTTTAGGACGCCAGCAGTTAGAACAACGCGTAGAGCGCTTAATTGAATTATTAAAAATACTGCCACAAGAAAAAGTAGCAGTTGTTGATCTTAGATACGGAAAAGGGGCGGCCATTCAATGGTTGCCCGTTTAGGAGAGGAATCATGAGTCAAGGACCGCAAAAAATGCTGGTTGGACTGGATATCGGCACATCCAAAGTCGTCGCGATTGTTGGCGAAATGACAGAGGATGGTGGTGTTGAAATTGTTGGTTTAGGGTCGCACCCTAGTCGTGGCATGAAGAAAGGCGTGGTAGTCAATATTGAATCTACCGTGCAATCGATTCAGCGTGCTGTTGAAGAAGCTGAGCTAATGGCGGGCTGTCGAATTCACTCTGTTTATGCGGGGATTGCGGGTAGTCATATTCAGTCGATGAATTCTCATGGCATGGTGGCAATTAAAGATCGTGAAGTTACTTACGGTGATATTGAGCGTGTTATTGAGGCGGCTAAAGCTGTTCAGTTACACGGTGAAAATCGTATTTTGCACGTTTTGCCGCAAGAGTATTCGATCGATACGCAAGAAGGCATTAAAGAACCTATTGGTATGTCGGGTGTGCGCTTAGAAGCAAAAGTTCACATGGTGACAGGGGCAATGAATGCAGCACAAAATATTGAGCGTTGTGTACAGCGTTGTGGTTTAGAAACCGATGATATTATTTTAGAACAGCTGGCGTCTAGTTATGCAGTTTTAACTGAAGATGAAAAAGAGCTTGGTGTTTGCCTTGTTGATATAGGTGGTGGTACAACGGATATCGCAATTTTTACTGATGGTGCTATTCGTCATACTGCGGTAATTCCTATTGCCGGGGATCAAGTTACTAATGATATTGCGATGGCATTACGTACCCCAACTCAGCACGCTGAAGATATTAAAATTAAATACGCTTGTGCGTTAACTCAGTTAGCGAAAGAAGATGAAACGATAAAAGTTCCAAGTGTTGGCGAGCGACCGGCAAGGGATTTATCGCGTATGGCTTTAGCAGAAGTAGTTGAGCCAAGATACGACGAGTTATTTACTTTAATTCAAGCGGAATTGCGTCGCAGTGGTTATGAAGATTTAGTGGCTGCTGGCATCGTATTAACCGGTGGCACTTCCAAAATGGAAGGTGTGGTTGAATTAGCGGAAGAAATTTTTCATATGCCTGTGCGCTTAGCTAGGCCAATAGGTGTTTCTGGGCTAACGGATGTGATCAATAATCCGATCTATGCAACGGCTGTTGGCCTATTGCAATACGCTGCAATGCAACAAAATGACCCAATTAAAACAAATAATAGAGAAGAAGCGCCAATTGACTTCTTTTCGCGCGTAAAACATTGGATTCAAAACAATTTTTAATATCTAATAGCACTAGCGCATTGCGTTGGGCTCAGAAAAGGAGATAGAGCTATGTCTCAGCAACGGGAAGGGGATATGTTCGAATTAGCAGAAGAACTGCCACAAAGTGCAGTAATAAAAGTTATCGGTGTTGGTGGTGGTGGTGGTAATGCCGTTCAGCACATGGTCGACAACAATATTGAAGGCGTAGAATTTATCTGTGCCAATACAGATTCGCAAGCTCTACGTAAAGTAGATGCACGCTCTGTTATTCAATTAGGTGGAGCCGTAACCAAAGGTTTAGGCGCTGGGGCGAATCCAGAAGTGGGTCGTCAAGCTGCGTTAGAAGATCGTGATCGTATTGCTGAATCAATCAGTGGTGCCGATATGATCTTTATTACGGCAGGAATGGGTGGTGGTACCGGAACCGGTGGTGCACCTGTTGTTGCTGAAGTCGCAAGAGAATTAGGTATTTTGACCGTTGCAGTGGTCACTAAACCCTTTCCGTTTGAAGGTAAAAAACGTTCTGTTATTGCTGAGCAAGGATTGACTCAGTTGGCAGAAAACGTAGATTCCTTAATTACTATTCCTAATGAGAAGCTGCTGAGCGTCTTAGGTAAAAATAGTAGTTTGCTAGATGCTTTTAGTGCGGCTAACGATGTTTTGTTAGGTGCGGTACAAGGTATTGCTGATTTGATTATGCGCCCAGGTATGATTAACGTGGATTTCGCCGATGTGCGTACCGTTATGTCAGAAATGGGCCAAGCTATGATGGGTACTGGCTCTGCGAAAGGCGATAATCG
>MAAB01032415.1_pt1 | contig 16618 bp, 19 predicted proteins | sample 1115991 | NCBI WGS metagenome assembly MAAB01 (sample SAMN04961124, study PRJNA320927) | seawater metagenome | isolation source: sample BD02T18 sea water enriched with oil for 18 days | place: USA:Gulf of Mexico | collected 2013-07-27
GCGATTACGCTGAAGGGCGTAAAATTGGTCACGATCAACCGAAATGACCGTTCACGATCGTCCGTAATTAGCGGTCACGGTAGAGCGAAATGGTCGGTCACGATGGGCCGAAATACGCACACGAATCAAATCAACCTTCATTGCCACAAAACGATACCCCAGCAGAGCAAGAGGCTCGCCGTACTGCATTGGGATTAACTCAAGAAAAATACCATTTGAGCAACGACAATGACCTGGGCTTACCGCTACTGAAGGAAGTCCCAGCAGAGGAAGCCTTCAGCAATATTTACGAAGCCGGTCGCGCAATTGACACTTTTCCCTTGTTAGAGAACCATGACAAGGTAATGTCGCAGCTAACAAATCCCTATGGTCCCTTCACAGGATTGGCTGATTACGAAAGTATGTTTATTGATATCCCAAAGCCGGCTGTTACCAAAAATTGGTTAACAGACGAAAGTTTTGGTGAGCAGCGCCTTTCTGGTGTTAATCCCGTAATGATAGAGCGCGTGAAAAATGCAAAAGATTTGGCCTCCAAGTTTAATGTCAGCCAATTGAAAGATGTCTTGGATAGCGACATAAACTTGGATGAACTCATAAAAGATGAGCTATTGTACATTACGGACCTATCCCCCTATCTAAAGGATATTCCTGAAGGTAAAGTACCCTCCCCGGGCGGCTACATTCCAAAATATTTACCAAAACCCATCGGTTTATTTTACTGGCATAAAGATGGTGCAAAATTAAAGGACCCCTCTTTAAAATCGGGCCGATTGTTACCTCTCGCCATTCAGGTTGACCTTGAAGGTGACCAAGTAAAAATACTTACGCCAAAAAGCCCAGAGTTACTTTGGACAATTGCCAAAATGTGCTTCTCTATTGCCGATGTCAATGTCCATGAAATGTCGACTCACTTAGGGCGGGCACATTTTGCCCAAGAATCCTTTGGAGCGATTACCCCCTGTCAACTAGCGCCTAAACACCCACTAGCAATTTTACTAAAACCCCATCTGCGTTTTCTGGTGGCTAATAATCAAGCCGGTATTGAAAAACTTGTGAACACAGGTGGCCCCGTAGACATGCTGTTAGCTTCAACCCTACAGGGGTCGCTAGATATAAGTACTACTGCGGCGAAATCTTGGTCAGTGACAGAAACATTCCCCGAATCAATACAAGCAAGAAATGTTGCTTCAGAGGAATCGTTACCCCATTACCCTTATCGGGACGATGGTATTTTGATATGGGATGCTGTGGTTGGTTACGTTAACGAATACGTCAATATCTATTATAAAAATGAAGAAGATGTAGTGAAGGATTATGAATTGCAGGCATGGGCTAAAAACTTAGCAGATACCGGCGTCCACGGTGGAAACATCAAAGATATGCCGAGCCAGATAGAGAGTATCAAACAACTATCACAACTCCTTTCTGTCATCATTTTCCATAATAGTGCCGGACATAGTTCTATCAATTACCCACAATATCCCTGTATAGGTTTTTGCCCTAATATGCCTTTAGCGGGTTATAGCAATTACCGTGAATTCCTGGCTAAGGAGAAAACAACACAAGAGGAGCAGCTCACCTTTTTACTAAGCTTCGCACCACCCCAAGCATTAGCCTTAGGGCAGATCGATATCACAAACTCTCTGTCCATTTATCATTATGATACTTTGGGCGATTATGCAAAAGAGTTAACCGACCCTTTGGCAAAACACGCTCTATACTGTTTCACTCAAAAATTGACAGCTATTGAACAACAGATTGAGGTCAGAAACAGTCAACGGGCCGAGCCTTATAAGTACATGTTGCCGTCTGAAATTTTGAATAGCGCCAGCATTTAAATTACACAATTAACCGGTTGTAATAAAAGGTCTCTAGGCTATCTCTAGAGACCTTGCCTAGAAACTTACAGAAATAGTTCTATACCGCTACAACCTGGATGTACTCATAAACAGAGACGTAACCATGACCTCTATGCCCGTACTTTTACCTCCCCAACCTTTTGATCTAGCAGACTGTGTTACCTGTTCAAATTTGGTTAATATTTCTTATAATATGTATGCCGATTGGATAAGCGCAAAAAAACCGGCACAGAAAGATTTTCACTGGAACCCTCCCAGCTCGGAATTTACATTTAGTCCGTTAATTTGGGGTGAAACCAAAGAGCTGTGGATATTCAAACATGCCGAGCCATTTGCACTGATTGCTTCAAATAAGACCCAAGTGTTTGTTGTTTTTCGCGGCACAGAATCAACCGAAGATTGGTTAGTTGACGGTGACGCTGACCAAACGGCCTATAGCCTTGTGAAAAACTACGGCAAGGTTCATCATGGTTTTTTTAAACTATACAAAAGCATTAGAACGTCACTACTGCAAACACTCAAAGAAACGATGGCCAGCACTGATATCAAACAACTATTTATTACCGGCCACAGCTTAGGTTCAGGCCTATCCACACTTGCGGTTCCGGATATTCTAAATCAGCCTTTTATTATTGATAACACAGCATTAACAATAAATCATTTTAACCTAGCAAGCCCGCGGGTAGGTGACCCTGAGTTCACTAGTGCACTAAACCAGGGGCGGGCGAATAACTATCGAGTGGTAAATACCAGCGACATAGTACCAACACTACCACCGTCAATTTTGGGGCGTGATTTGTATCAACATATTGGCACAACTGTAACCTTTACTGCGCAATACGGCACCTATGCGGGCAACCATAACTCCCTCAACAGTTATAATTACGCATTAAAAAATACTCTACAACCCACTGCCCTCTAACGAATCACGGTATTTGGCCTAGTCTTGTTGAGAGTCAAATACCGTTCTGGCTGACTTAATATCCTCATGTCTTTTTTCTGACCACAAAATCAAATTGCACAAGGGTTTGACCACTTCGTCCCCTAAAGAGGTGAGTTGATATTCAACTCGAGGGGGGACTTCTGGATATGCAATACGTAAAATATAGCCCTCTCGCTGTAATTGGCGAACAGTGACCGTCAACATCCGTTGCGAAATACTTTCGATACGACGCTTGAGCGATGAAAAGCGCTCTGGCCCCTCCATTAACGCGAACAACACCAACATAGACCATTTGCTTGTGAGTGGAGTGAGTACATCACGTACAGGGCAACTGGGGTTGTTTGGAAACAAGCGTTTCTCCCCTGATCTAACCTCATGCTTAGACATTCTTCGGTTTCTCTTTGTTTTCCTTAGCCCTGTTGGCTAAGTATTATCATAAATGGTTATCTCTAGGTAACACAGTTACCTCGGTGTACCTTGTTGACATTGATAGGTGAAATGCTCAATAGTTACATAAAGTAACTATTGAGCATTAAAAACACAAGATTTATCTACAGGAGAAATCATGGCCCGAATAACACTTCCAGAAGGTGACGCACCAGAAAGCCACCGCTTAATGTCGCTCCAGCCTGCGATGGGTAAGGCAATGGCCACGCTCTCAGAGGCTATTTACCAAAAATCAGGGTTGGACGTACGTATTCGGGAGGCGATTCGTATGCGAGTTGCACTGTTGAATCAGTGTCAAGTTTGCCTGCATTACCGTTTTCCAGAGCTCGTCGAAGCTGGGATTGATGAGACTTTTTATTCGGAGATCGAGCAATGGCAAGAAAGCACAACATTTACTTCTGAAGAAAAACTAGCCATTGAGTATGCAGAGCGTTTTATCGGTGATCATTTGGCAGTTGATGATGATTTTTTTGACGCGTTGAAATCAGCATTTTCCGATGTGGAAATTTATGAAATGACCACAACCATTGCTGCGCTGTTGGCGAATGGACGTATTTTACAGGTACTGCAAGTGGAGCAAGTCTGCGCGATTTAGTAACCAATGCTACGAATTATGTAATCTAATTAAAGAGAGGTGAATAATGTTATCGATTCAAGAAATATCAGACCGATTTGAATTGCAGGACTTGACCAACCAATATTGCCATTTGTTGGATCAACGGTTGTTCGATGAATTAACGCAAGTCTTTACCACTGATGCACACATCGATTACACCTCGATGGGGGGAATCAAAGGTAATCCCAACCAGATCGTGTCTTTTCTTAAGGAGGTAATGCCACGATTTTCGAATTATCAGCATATGATATCCAATCAACAGTTTGAAATTACTGATGATAAGGCTACTGGACGTATCATGTGCTTTAACCCAATGGAAACTACGTCAACAACAGATACATCGGTGTTTTTTCTAGGCTTTTGGTATATCGATAAATATATGCGTACTGATAAGGGGTGGCGAATTGCCTCCCGTGTCGAAGAAAAATCCTATCAATATAATCGCTGAAAGAAGTTACTCTCAAAGGGTCCCAACAATACGTACAAACTACAAAACCGTGGCCAGCTTTACTTGGCCACTACACTAGAACCTAGACGTCGAACAATATCTTCAGGGAGCTTCCATCCAGGGGGTAATTCAGTATTTTGTACCATTTTGAATTCTTCTTATCTACAGTAAATACAACTACAAGGAATAACGCGCATGTATCGAGACCCAAGTAGAGTGGGTGCAATCTTATAACAAAGTGAATGCGCAAACTGAGCACGAAATTTAAGGTCCCGCCGCTACGCTTTTGTTAATAGCAATAAACAAACCCAGTAAATAAACCATTTGAATTTACAGATATATCCATATTACCCACGTAGTAGGCGAACTCTTTTCAATTATTTCTTTATCTGGCATTTATTCCATTTTTTGCCATCGAACGCCTAACAATTAGTAAAGCTTTGCTACTTTTATGCTTTTGCTAAGCATTGCTCAGGAGCTTGGTGAAATTGGCGACTCATTTGCGGTTTTTTGCAAACAAGGTAACAGTAGCACCAAGTCTCTGAGCTGCAACAGGTTATGCCCTTATACAGGAACAACCTTATTTGCACATGGACCTTTTTGTCCTTGGCCAACTTCAAACTCTACAGCCTGACCATCACTCAATGTAGCGTAACCGCCGCCTGCTTGAATTTCTGAATGATGAACAAATAGGTCTTTACTACCGTCTTCAGGTGTAATAAAACCAAAACCTTTGTCTGCGTTGAACCACTTAACTGTACCTTTAGCCATCTTCTTTACTCATGATTGTTGGTGAAAAATTAAAATTTATATCCGAATCCACCAGTTCGCATATAAAACTAGCATACTCGCCAAAACCGCTTATCCGACAAGATAAAGCGGTTTTGGCGACGTTCATTGTACCGACTATTGTTATAACTTTCAGATTCCGTATCCAAGCTACGACTATCCTTAAGAAATTCAATAATTTAAATTGGTAATTTACCGATAGTTTACCATCCAATTTGTAGAAAGCGAACGTCTATTCTTATCACAACCTCTATCTCCAATTATCAACGCCCCTTTACGGCCTATTCTCTAAAAAATGCAAGGCATCACGCCCCCCTACTCCTTCCTATAGGAGGCGTTGACTCACCAACGACATTTTGATACTTTTAAAACTATCAATGTATTAATAGCTTAATAAGTGAGTATTAAGATATGTCCGCCGAAGCTGTGTCGAAACTAAATACCGTTACTGTAGACGGAAAAGCTCGTTATCATGAACCCGTGCCTAGCAATATAGATATCGAGTCATTTCGGAAAGTTGTAAAAAGCCGTCGTTCTGTACGTAAATTCACCAACAAACCAATACCGCAGGAGGTGCTTGATGATTGCCTTGATATGGCAATGCTGGCGCCGTGCTCATCGGGTTTACAACCTTGGGAATTTTACATTGTTCGCTCCCCACAAAAGAAAGCAAGGTTGGTTAAAGCATGCATGAGCCAATCCGCAGCCAAGACTGCCTCAGAATTGATTGTTTGTGTCGCCCGCACTGATCGTGTCCATGAGTTCTCACGTAAAATGTTACGTGAATGGCCTATGCCGGACGTTCCAGAGGCCGTAAAGAAATATTACCAACTCATTCCTCTAGGCTACGCCCCCGGCCCCTTAAACAGCTTTGCGATGATAAAAAAGGTGGCGATATCTGCTGGTGGCTTTTTCGCCCCAGTCCCACGTGGCCCTTTTACTCGCAGTGAAGTTCAATTATGGGCGTCAAAAAGTACTGCGCTTGCCTGTGAAAACCTGGTATTAGCGTTGCGAGCCCACGGGTTTGACAGCTGCATGATGGAAGGGTTTGATGAACTGCGCGTACGTAAATTGCTCAAACTGTCCGATAACGCGCTACCTATTATGGTGATTGCCGCAGGAGAGCGCGCCGATGACGGTGTATTCTGGCCCCAGGTTCGGTTTGATCGAGAATTATTTATACATCAGGTTTAACAAACTGATTGGCTGCTCAATTTATAGGCTTTTTACGCCGACCTCGGTAAAATTATTTAGTCAACCATTGTGCGCCAGTGCACAGACGCTAATGGGTAGTTTTTCTATCATCCGCTGACCAATCCATAAGGACCAGGAAAGTGTGGCTATGTACAACATAAAAGAAAAATTTGGGTCAACTGCATTAATTACCGGTGCGTCCTCTGGTATCGGAAAAGCCTATGCTGAAGCTCTGGCAGCCGAAGGGGTTAATCTCATCATTGTTGCTCGCAGAGAGAATATTTTAAATGAAATTGCAGAAGACCTACGCACGCGGTATGACATTCAAATACAGGTAATTGCTCAAGACCTAGTTGCCCATGATGCTGCAGATATTATTTTCGATCGTGCTAATAGTAAAGTGGACATTTTGGTTAATAATGCGGGTTACGGCAGCTACGGCCGTTTTGATGATTTGGATATCACTAGTGAAACTGACATGGTGGACCTAAATTGCCGTCAGGTTGTCTCACTCACCCATCGCTTTCTTCCCGCGATGAAAAACAATAAGCGCGGTGCAATCATCTGCCTGTCGAGCGTGGTGGGGAGCATGCCAACACCTTATATGGCAACTTATTCCGCCACCAAAGCTTTTAATCGATATTTTGCAGAAAGTCTCAGTGGAGAGTTACGCAGCCAAGGTGTTAGTGTTCAAGCGGTCTGCCCTGGTGACACGCTTAGCGATTTTAGGTCTAGTGCAAGTTTTGACAAGAAAATGCCCATATCACAACGAACACCTCAAGATGTTGTACGCTCCAGTCTCAGCACACTAGGTGGTCGCGCCACTGTTACTGACGGCATCATTAATAAGATCGCCACTAAACAACCACGCTTTATTCCTACTAGATGGTTAATTGCAATTAATGAGATAATTTGGCGCCCTAAAGGCACCGGATGATTAAATGCTACCAATCTCCTTTCGCGACGTTTAAAGTCAAGACAGCAAAAAATGCACTAGCGATTACTAATCGCTAGTGCATAAAATTCGTCGACACATCAACGATTCTTTACTCGGGAATTACCACTTATTAAGCGTATTCCGGCGGATCAATTCCGTACTCTTTTAAATCTTCATTAAAGTCCTTCAATAACCACTCTCGATCATCGGTTTCCCAAGGGTGAAAGCTAGGACGCAAGTAGTCGAATATATCCGGTAACAATTTACGTACCAGCCCTTCCTTACCCCATACTTCTTGGCGCGCTTTTTTCTTTGCCTCCTTATTCCACAGCCCATCTTTTTTCAGTAGATAAACGTGGATCCGTCGCACATGGAAAATCATGCCAAACGTGAAGGAAGCTGCACCCATTATTCGGGTAATATATCCGCCACCTGCTTGCTGGTAAAGATCAAAGCAAACGGCTTTATGCTCAATTTCTTCAATAGCATGATAAAGAATCAAATCGCGGAAAGGTCGATCTACCGAACCCATAAATTCAGGGTCTCCATGAATATTCAGCCGAGCGGTTATTGCGGTAAAATGCTCCCCCGCAGCAGTCATTGCCAATCGATACAATGGCGGCATACGCTTTTTCAAGAGCAGGCGACGCTTCCGAAACCACTGGCTATAGGTGGCTATTTTTTGATAGCCTCCTTCCGACAACGCCCTATTCCACTCTTCATGGTGAGCGCCATGAAAAGCCTCTTGTTTGATAAATAACTTGATCTGCTGTTTCAGTGTTTCTGACAGTCGATCATTGTATTTGTCCCTCACATCCCGAGCTGAATCTATAAATAACCGCTCACCTTCAGGAAATGCTGATTGAAGCGCGTTAAAAAAATGGGTCTTAACAGGGTCGTTGTCGAGCCAATACGGCTTTTCTTTTAAGGCATCTGCGAGATTAACCGTTATATCTCGAGGAATGATTTTTAAATTATTAGGTGATCTCACAATGACTCTCCCATTAAACTAAGTATTTATGCCAATAGCTCCACGCTTTATCGTATTACTCTTATCTTCGTACGTTATATCTCTGTGTGTCTTGGCGCTTCTTCTTGCACCTCAACGACACCTTTTGTCGCTTCATCTTCATATAAACTATCTGCGACCGTATGACCAACACCAAAGTTCATCGCAATGAATGTTCCAAAAATAATAATAATGTGTCCCATGTTTTTCCTTACTCATCGTCAGTTGAGTGGCGACGCTTACGTCGCTTTCGTGGCTTCTTCTTACAAGCGGTTTCCAATTCTTCTTGAATCGCCGCGTTCGCCGCTGCTGTCATCGCCTCTTTTAGTTTGGCCATGCTTTCATCTTCCGTAATGGCAGCAAGGGCTTCTAAAGCCAGCGCATTAATCACTTCTGATCTGCTTTCACCAGTAGCGTTGGTAAGCACTTCTAATGCTTTAATTGTGGAAATGGGAATTCTTGTGGAAAAGGGTTTACATAGACCAGCCTCATTAAACTCCTCAAAGCTAGACTCGGGAAAGCTAAGTGGTTTCGGTTCCCCATCCTGTGTACCGGCATCAAGAATCTTTTGCTTTAACCGTTCTGTTAGATCATGTTTCATAGTTACAACCAACCCGTTTAGATGTGAATCTATTTTGTGCGACAATAATGACAACAAAGAATCACTAAGTCAACAACAACAACACATAAAACTCACAATTTGAATTATTAGTGATTCACTAGTGATTCAACAAGGATTCATTAACAAACCATTGGCGAAAAACCGTAACATACAAGCATAAGGCATAAGGCATAAGGCATAAGAGGTTCGCCGCCAGGGAGGTATAGGCACAACACTTACCCAGTGGTGAAAACAGGCGGGAGCTTAAAGCAGGGATCGTTACTATGAAAAAAAACTAAAAAACATCAAAGCGGAGTAATAACTTAGCACTCATACTCAACTACAACCCGGTCGGCTCTTAATTTCGACACAAGGCCCCCCACTGACTTGTGAAATTCATCCGATTCAAATTCCAACAATGCACCTTTGTCAGCGAAAGTCCCAATAAAAACAATGTCATAAGCAGACTTATGAGACGATATATTAACTCCCACCTCAATATCCAAGAGGGAGCTAACATTGCCTTTCATTGATAGCAGAGCTTCTTTCATCTCTTCAGCGTCGCTTCCATTCTTCAGCCGCCACATTAAGACTCTTCTAATCACCCTACACTCCCTTATAAATAATAGTGAAATTAACTTTCTAGATCCTTAATATAAAACTGATATAGGATGGGCTCCATAATAGAATTTACCAAAGTCGGAACCTTAACTATATCTTTTTCAAACACCATCGCAGCCTTCATTGAAGCCGTACTGATTGCCCGCGTAGGTACATCAAACTGGAACTCGCCAGGGAACTCAGTATTATTTTTAGCCATATTAAACCCCCATATTCCAAATGAAGGAAGTGTCGTTTTATAACTTAACGTATGCTCAAATACTGAACCGAGCGTTTCTTCGATGCACCAAAATACATGGCGTGTAAAAAATGGCGAAGAGCTTTGCGTAGTAATGACAGCCCCTGGGTTCATACGACGCTTAATCATGGTATAAAATTCACGTGAATAAAGCTTATTTATCGCCTCATTATGAGGGTCAGGCATATCAATGATGACCCGATCGTATTTTACCCCTGCTTTATTAATAAAACTAAAGGCATCCTCGTTATAGGCAACAAGCTTATCGGATGACATACTTTTTTGATTAAGCCGCGTTAAAATAGGTAATTCTTTACCGATACGCGTCATTTCAGGATCAATATCCACGAGGTGAATATTCTTCACCTCCTCATATTTTAAAACTTCTCGCGCAGCCAACCCATCGCCACCTCCAAGGATTAAAATATTTTCCTTAGGGCCTGCCACTGACATAACTGGGTGCACTAGGTATTCATGGTAGCGATACTCATCGCGCGTAGAAAACTGGATATGTCCATCGATGTAAAGCCGTTGTTCGCGAGTCGTTGTAGATCGAGTCACTACAATTCTTTGGTAAGGCGTCTGATTGGAATAAATCACTTGATCAAAATATAAATGTTTCTCTGCAAAACGGGATATATAGGTACCGTAGAACATACAGGTGATCAACAATGACAGTATGAGCATACATACCCCCAACATTTGCTTAAAGTTAGCTAAGTAATGTCTAAATACTAATACATTAACAATTGCGACAAAGATATTGATCAAACCAACAGCGAATGAAGACTGCACCAAACCTAGAGAAGGTAGCAGTAACAAAGGGAAAGCTACAGAACCAATGAGCGCCCCAACATAATCCAGCGACATAACATTCGCAATAGATTCTTTTGTGCTCGCCTTTTCTGAAAGCAGTGTAGTAAGAATAGGAATTTCCATTCCAACTAAAGCACCTATCATCAAAATAAGGCTATACATTACAAGTTCATATAATACGCGAACAAAAGGAAATGCCATAAACAACAAAATACTAGACACCCCTCCAATTAACGCAATAGCAATTTCAATCCAAATGAAATTACGGACATAATTACTATCAAAGTATTTTGACACCAGTGAGCCAACACCCATGGCGAACATGAAAAAACCAATGGTAAAAGAGAATTGATAAACGCTATTGCCCAACAAATAACTGGAGACCGTTCCAATTATCAACTCATAAACAATGCCACAAAGTGCGACAACTAAAATAGAAAATAATAAAACACCCGCCTGCTTACTGGTAAGCGTTGAAGGTGTAACCGCTTGCGTGGAAGACATAGCTGTCTCTTTAATGTTAAAAAATAGAGGTTCTAAAAAAACAAAGCCGGTTGAGACTTCATCTCAACCGGCATAACACTTAAAGCGTAAAAATCATTTTCCTTTTGAATGACTACCGGAACCAGCTCTAGCTCGTGCGGCTGCTTTTGCAGTAACAGGCTTTTTACTCGCTAAACTTTTAGTGTTCACGCCAGCGCCGCGCTGTCGATTTAACATGCTCCCAATAAGAAGGCCAGTTAATATTCCTGTACCGCTAAAATGATGATCATTAACTGCACCGCTCTGACTCGATGCAATGACTCGTGAATTCTCGCCATCAATTTCTATCACAAATAGACCCAACTCACCTTCATCAGCTATTTTATTAGCATTTTTATCATCGAAAGCATATACCGACGCATCATTCTGGGGGCTGACACCAATCCGGCCAGTATAAATCGCGGGGAGTGCATTGTTAAGATTAACGCCTAAATCTTCAGTAAAACCCATAAACGCCGCATCAGAATCGACTGACTCTTCCCCTTGAGCTTTAATTGTATCTTCATAGCTATAAATTGTATCTACGGTGATATCAAGAACAACATTTAAATCGATATCATCTTCAACATAATCTGAGGTATTCGATTGACCATAAAAATAAAAACCTGCAATAACCGCCGCTATCATTACGTACTTACCAATATTACCCATAATCCCTACCCTTCAATCCTTTAATTAATTTACTGCCTCTATATTCAAGGCATCAGCTATCATTTAAATCACACATAAAGTGGAATTCATGAACCCCTTCTTCATAATAATTCGACAACTGCCCGCAATACTTAAACCCTGCAGATTGTAAAGGATTATGGATTAAAGGCAAATTGGAGGGGAACGTTAAAAATACCTTACGCCCTCCTCTATTTCTCGACTCATCAATACCAATCATTAGATCGTCAACAGTGAAGCTTTGTTTCCCAAAAAATCGTTTTGGGGGCATTACTTCCCAACTAAAAGAATATGCGCCGTCAGTCTCAGCTATTTCATGAATGCCGTTAAACCTAATATTGGGCTTCTCCTCTCCAACTTGAGCATCTCCATCTAACGGTTCATCTCCATTCTCTCGCAGTGAAAGGCCAAGTATCATCTGATTCTCGTCCTTATCATAAAAATGTTGATTTACCACCTCCTCCTCAAAGCCCAACGACAGGTAAACTTTTAACGCCTTTTCGTAAATACCAACCTCTCCTTCCTCCTTATAATCCGATACTTTCACAAAAATCTTCCGGCAATCAATATCACGAAGCTTTCCTAATAGATCTATTAGCATACCTCGCCCCAAACCAAGCCCCTGATCAGCGCCATTTAAGTAAGTCCATGATAACCAACAGGTATTATCAGTTGCTTCTACGGGGCGAAACCCAGTTATTCCTATCACAGTACCGTCTTTCTCAAGCACATATTGATTAGAGAAATCACCGTCTGCAAAATCAGCAGCGGCTGATTCAGCATCGTCTTCATCATGGCTTTCAATAATTGCTATAACTTTGTGTAAATCCCCTAAATACATAGGGCGTAATTGAGACATAGTTTCATCCAAAAATAAGTAATCGCAATTCTTTCGAAGGCTTTGAATTATATCGTTTAGTTTATTGTGAGACCGCTCCTGTTCTAGTGCCCAGATAATACCTTTTCAATGCGAAACAAACTATACCCTAAACTACCGGCAACCTACCTGCTGTTATTATTGGGATCTACATCAGTAGTACAATTCCGTTGTTATCCTATACCTAATTCCAGGGCCCTCAGATAAATAGCGTGGACTGCCTGTATTTAAGGGGGTCATATTTGATCCTACGACCCATTTCTCATCACTGATATTATCAAAATTTAAGGCAACACGAAAATCCTCATGTAGATAAGCAAGAGCGGCATCAATCAATGTATACTTCGATAATTTGGATTCCACAAACTGCTGATTAAAATGCCTTCGCCCCATATGAGAAATACCCAATCCAAAAGACCAGCCGTGTGTACCGAAGGGTTTGGTATGGGCTTGAACCCATAAACTACCGCTATCGGATGGCACCCCTACCTGGCTCTGCCTTAAGAAAGCATCATCCAACCCCCCCGCCGGATTCTTTAGAGACTTTGTTTTAGTTTTTGTATAATTTAGCGCGGTCTTTATGTAGGGGGTAACAAATCCCACTAAAGAGAACTCAGCACCTGTACTTTGGAACTCCCCCTCCTGCACCTGGTACCCAACGTTATCACCATCAGTCAATAACCAATTATTTTTTGTCATCTGAAACACTGCCAAAGACGCACTATAATCCTCTGTTGGCCACCACTTTACGCCAGCCTCATACGTTTTTGTTTCTTCAGGATCAAGAGGAATTTGATTGACACTCAATCCGTTTAGCAAGTCATACTGAAGACCATAGTTTGCGTATAACGAAAGCGCTTCATTAGGAAGATACGTTACGCCTATTAGAGGAGCGAAAAAATTATCACTGGCTGTACTGTTGCTCGAAATGTACTTTCGCTCCCCCACCAGTGTTAACAATGAATTGATGGTGGTTTCCTCATACTCTCTATCAAATTGATAGAAACCAGCTGACACCAATAGCTTCCAATTTTCATTGATTGCTATCTGGTCCTGCAAATAAAACCCTGTCAATGTCGTTTTGCTTATGGCATTTCGATAAGGGAAAGAGCCATCTAAATCAAAGTTCCGCCCTTGTTCGATACCCGCTAATTCAGATATCTCAGTGGGAAGGCTAATGCCATTCGTACTATTTGGATGAAAAGGGAAATACCAGGGGTGCATCGCATACCGCTGCAATGCCCAACCAACGTAGAGATCATCACTGTTAGTGGCCGTCAACACTCGATCAGCACCTTTTTCAAACAGATCTTTGCTATATCGCTGATTAGAATTATTTTCGATCTCACTTACTGTATATAGTAAACCAAACAAAATAAAATGATCTGCATTAAATACCGAAAAACCTCTACCACCTGACATATCAAGGTTGAACTGATTAGAGCGAACGTCCTGATCCAAAGCAATCTGGTAAAAACGAATTTCATCGTCTCCCCAAAAAGGAACATTCTTTCCTTGGTTATATAACGTATCAATAATATCTTGCAACCCGACTCCGTATTTTTCCTGCATCAACCCAATAAAATCCAGGCGAGCATCCTGATAGTTCTGTATGAAATCTACATTATTATTAAACAATACTTTAAGGTAAGTTAAAGGATCAAGGGCTGGTGATGGAAAAACCTGCGGGTCAAATATAGGGTTTAACCAAATACTCACATCATTAGAATATTCCTGATCCTTTCTGCTATTACCATAGTACGCATTTACTGCAACATCCCAACCCGACTTCGTCAAACCTTGATAACTCACCTTTAGCTCAATTATCTTTGAGTCATGTACCTCCTCATCTACGCGGCCGGTATAAGGATAAAAGTCAGCCCCCTCCCCTTTCCAAAGAGGGTAGATAACATCAAACAAATCAAAACCAAGCACACCTCTAGAATCTAGCTCATCATAAGGCCTTATGCCGCCAACGCCTTCTATGCTCTGATGGCTATAATCGACAGCCACAAACAGTTTATCCGTGTTATTAATCTGATAACTCATCGATGGTGATACTTCTATCTGCGTTAACGCTCCACGTGATTTTTTGTTGGCCGTCTCTTCACGAATCAGACCATTGAATCGATACAAAAGATCATCGTCTGAGGAAATCTGGCCATTGGAGTCTACCGCAAATTATTGATCATAATTCCCTGAACTAAGAATGATATTCGTAAACGCGTGTTCTCTCGGTTTTTTCGTAATAATATTCACAACTGCACCAGGCTGCCCAAAACCATACAATGCAGCATTTGCACCTTTGGCTACCTCAATACCCTCGACATTGTTCAACGTCAATGAAGAAACCCCATGACCAACAATCGACAGACCATCCTTGAGTATTGATCTACCTGATAACTTGAAACCTCTAACGTTAATATTTCCTTGCACATCGGTAACGTTAATTGAAGAATAATCCCTAAACGCCTCGGACACTGTTGCGTTACCTCTATCCTTAAACAAATCAGCGCCAATACCTTCTAGTGATTTAGGTACCTCTATTGTCGGAATATAGGTTTTTGTTGCCGTCGATGGTGAATGTCGACAACAACCTGAAGTAAGGTATTCGCCAACCACCATAACTTCAGAAATCGAGGGTGGCTTTATATCAATACCACCTTTTAGCGAACCACCTACAGGTGCTTCTACAGGTATTGATAACGTGATGGTTATCCAAGTATTGTCAACCAACGCAAAGATAAGTTGGGTACCCGCCAATAGTAACTCCAACGCAGACTGTAAACTCATTTCTCCCCGTAACGCCTGAACGTAAATATTTTTTACATTGTCTGATCTAAACATAATGGGGATATTATGGTTAGTGGCAAGCTGCATGAGCGCATCTTCTAGAGATTGAGCCTTAAGCTCAACCTCAATCATCTCCGCTCCTATCACACTTAAATCGCTGGTGAGAGGCTCATCCTCTGCAACCCCATTAAACGATACCTGGAGTAAAATCAAACACAATAGAAGCCTCATGACCTTAAATATAAATCATCTAAACTTAGCTACCTTCCCTGCCGCGCAATGTAATAAAGCCCCATCAACCCAGCCTTATTTATGCTGACGTTTCAGGCAATCCTTCACTTTCAAATCCCTTTCTCAGGTAAAGCTCGACCAAGAAGAAAGCAAAAGGAATAATCGACGCAAAAAATAATGGGAGCCAAATTTTTAACGACCAACCTTGTTTATCAGAGACAAATATCGATAAGAACAGATAAAACATGAATAACACACCGTGCCCCATACCAATTTGGGAAACATAATCTCGACTGATCAAGCCTAACGTAACACTCAATATTGCCAGATAGGACACCCCTTCCATAATACTTATGGCTCGAAATAATCTGAGCATTTTTACTACCTTTATTTAATCAACAATCTTAATATCTAATGTCATTTTATCGTCATTAGCCGTATTCTTTGTTTCTACCTTGAAACGCCTGCCTTTCTTATTTCATTTTTGATGCCCATATAGCAAGCTTGTGTTTCATGGTCAATTGAGACACTTTATCCTGAGGAAGGGGCTGTATTTTTTTGTCGTGTACCAGCAATCGATAAATGTACTCGATTTTTTCACTGGCTGAATCCGTAGGCTCGAATTTAACAACACCTCTTTCTTCGCCATACTTCATCCCTTCGGCGATTGCCTTCTTAACCAACTCTTTTTCGTTCTTTAGCTTCTTCACGTTTAATTATGCCTTCTACAGTGCATTTTATAACTGTCATATTAAGACATTTACAGTTATCGAATTTTATTTACAGCCACGATTATTCTTAATAAATTCAACAATTTAGATGGGTAATCTACCCATAGTTTACCATCCATTTTACAGAAAGCGAGCGCCAGCCTTGTCCAATACGGGATGAGTCTGAAGGGGGTAGTTGATTCTAACGTAAGATGAGTCTGAATTAGTCAAATCGTCACCATGATGGAGGGATGAAAGCCATCATGAAACTAGACAA
>MAAB01029109.1_pt1 | contig 16611 bp, 12 predicted proteins | sample 1115991 | NCBI WGS metagenome assembly MAAB01 (sample SAMN04961124, study PRJNA320927) | seawater metagenome | isolation source: sample BD02T18 sea water enriched with oil for 18 days | place: USA:Gulf of Mexico | collected 2013-07-27
CCAAAACGTTGGCTTGAACCAATAACAGCATCTGCGCCTAATTCACCAGGAGACTTCAATAATACTAAGCTCATGATGTCTGCTGCAACGGCAACAATGGCTTTTTTCTCATGAATTTTAGCAATCAATTCACTTACATCTGTTACTTGACCTGAGGCGCCAGGGTATTGGATAAGTGCGCCGAAAATGTCGTGTTCTGCAGCATCTGCAGCTGGAGCAACAACAATGTCAAAACCAAACATTTCTGCACGTTGCTTAACAACGTCAATAGTTTGTGGGTAAACATCATCTGAGATAAAGAATAAGTTAGATTTTTTGTTTTTAGAAACACGTTTGGCTAATGCCATGGCTTCTGCTGCTGCTGTACCTTCATCTAATAATGAAGCTGAAGCTAGCTCTAGACCGGTAAGATCGATACACATTTGTTGGTAGTTTAATAATGACTCTAAACGACCTTGAGCAATTTCTGGCTGGTACGGCGTATACGCTGTATACCAACCTGGATTTTCTAGTACGTTACGTAAAATAACGTTCGGTGTTAAGGTACCGAAATAACCTAAACCGATATAAGTGTCGTTCACTTTATTTAAGCTAGCTACGGCTTTTAAATCTGCCAATGCTTGTACTTCAGTTTTACTTTCTTCAACATTTGGAAGATCGGCAAGACGAATATCGCTTGGTACGATTTCATCAATTAACGCATCAACAGATTCTACGCCAAGGTCATTTAGCATGGCTTGAGTTTCTGATTCACTAGGGCCAATATGGCGACGGATAAAATCTTGAGTTTGCTCTAACTCAGCTAATGAGTTAACAGTTGCTTTTGAAGTCATAAAAGTTTCACTTAAATAAATTGTACTAATCTAGAATAAAAGAAAGCCTCAAACCTAATGAGTAATTTTTTTAGCTAAGGTAATCAATGTTTAGGCATAAACCTGATTAACGGTGCTAAAAATTAATCTTCGTCGATAGAGTTCTTATAACCTTCGGCATCAAGTAAGTTTTCTAACTCACTTACATCGTCAAGTTTAACTTGAAATAACCAACCTTCACCAAAAGCGTCAGAGTTAAGTAACTCTGGAGCGTCTTCAAGTGCTTCGTTGATTGCAACAACGGTACCTGAAACGGGTGCGTAAATGTCTGAAGCTGCTTTTACTGATTCTGCAACAGCAACATCATCACCAGCACTGATTGAATCATCAACGTCAGGTAATTCAACAAATACCATATCACCTAAAAGGCCTTGGGCATGTTCACTGATACCAATAGTAGCGATACCGTCGCTATCAACGCGAACCCATTCGTGAGAAGTTGCATATTTTAATTCTGAAGGAATGTTGCTCATTTTTATTTTTCCTGTTTAAAATTTTAATTTTTTTGAAATAAAGTAACCACGTTTTCACGTTAAGTTACTCAGTAGAATAATTATTTAGATTAGCTACTCTATAATATAGAACATCTAATTTAATTTTCAATTAGAAAACTTTTTTGCCGTTACGAACGAAACTAGGTTTTGTAACCTGAACTTTAATCAATTTTTTACGCATCTCAACTTCGATGGTATCGCCTACTTTCACGCTACGTGGAACACGTGCTAAAGCAACACTGTGGCCTAACGTTGGTGAGAAAGTTCCAGACGTAATTTCGCCATTGCCAAATTCAGTTACAACAACTTGGTGTGAACGAAGCACACCTTTTGCTTCTAGTACTAAACCAACAAGCTTAGGTTGATCACCCGCTGCTTTTTGTGCTGTTAATACGTCACGACCGATAAAGTCACGGTCTGTAGGTTCCCAGCTAATTGTCCACGCCATGTTAGCGGCTAATGGAGAAACAGTTTCGTCCATATCTAAACCGTAAAGGTTCATGCCAGCTTCTAAACGTAGTGTATCTCGAGCACCTAGACCACAAGGAACTACACCTTCGTCTAATAGCTTTTGCCAAAAATCTTCAGCTGAACTATTTGGTACTATAATTTCGTAACCGTCTTCACCAGTATAACCTGTAGTGGCAATAAATAAATCACCTACTTGCACACCAAAGAATGGTTTCATGCCTTCAACAGCTTCAATTTGCTCGGCTGTTAATAGCTTAGCTACTTTTGCTTTTGCTTCTGGGCCCTGTACGGCAAGCATGCCAAACTCAGGACGTTCGGTGATAGTGATATCAAAACCGGTAGATTGCTTAGTCATCCAAGCAAGATCTTTTACACGTGTCGCTGAGTTAACAACTAAACGGTAATCAGTATCTGAGAAGAAGTAGATGATTAAATCATCAATCACGCCGCCTTCTTCATTTAACATACCTGTGTATAACGCTTTACCCGGTGTTGCTAACTTAGCAACATCGTTAATCACTAAACGACGTAAGAAAGCTTTTGCGTCTGCGCCTTGCACATCAACAATCGTCATGTGTGAAACATCAAACATGCCGGCATTGGTTCTTACTGCGTGATGCTCTTCAATTTGAGAGCCGTAGTTGATAGGCATATCCCAGCCAAAGAAATCAACCATTTTTGCGCCTGAAGCTAAATGCTTTGCATGTAATACTGTTTTATTAGTCATGTGTTCCACCTAAGAATTTACAAAGTTAACTGATTATAGCTGTCACTCTCTGTTGATTCAACAGAAAAATCCAATTTTTTAAAATTTAAACCCGTGTTTTATTTAAAATCAGAATTATATTTTCAAAACATCCGCATTACAAAATTAATCTCATTATTGTCTCGGTGATATAGGCATAGAACAAATAAAAGCCAATAAGATTTTATGGTCGTTCTTCTTGAAGATGCGTTTTTTAGGACAATTGAGCGACTAAAGCTCAAGTTCTGGTCTTTTAAATGGATATTTTTTTTAAAAAGATGACAACAATAATATGTCTTCTCAGGCATTTTGAAGGGTTAGTTCAGCAACGTTTTATATAACCTTATTTATTTCGACCTAGACGTTAGCTAGATGTAGCTTATTGGAAGGTGCAGACGGTATAAGAACTACTTGATGAGATAATGCAGGAGAATCTTCAGTAAAAGCCTTATTTACCGGCGGTACTAATTCTACTTGAACTCGCCACTTTCAAGAGAGTCGGGTATAACTATTATTGCTATACCCTGGCAAGTGCTCTTCTTATTAGTCTTTCTATTACTTTATCTATTAGCTGATCTGTTAACTGATCTGTTAGTAACGTTACAGTGCGTCTTTTTGATAAGCGAGTTCTGGAAGGTCTGCTTTAATACCTAACGCTTGTGCGATAAGACGGTTTTTAACTGGGGCAAAGTTATTAAGGATATTCATGCCGACACCACGGAGTAATTTAACGGGTGATGGTTGCACAGAAAAAGCTTGTTTTATACCAGCCATCGCGGTGATCATTTCAGTGGCTTCACTTTTACGCCAGCGAGAGAACGCTTTAAGATCTGATGTATTAACGAGTTCAGCGTGGCTTTCATCATGTTCATTAAGTTTCGCTGTTAAGGTTTGCGCTAAAGCTGCGGCATCAAGTAAGCCCAAGTTAACGCCCTGCCCAGCAAGTGGATGTATGGTATGAGCAGCATCACCAATAAGCACTACGCGGTCTTTAACAAAGTCTTGTACTAAACGCATGGTTAATGGATAAGTAAAACGCTCACTTTTAAGGCTAATATCACCTAATTTACCATCACTGGCTGCCGTTAACTCTTTAGCAAATTCAGTGGCATCAAGCGTGATTAAACGTTTTGCATCCTCTGGTGAGGTTGAATAGACGATAGAACATAAATTATTTACCGAGTCAGCTGAGCTCTGTGTCGACGTCTCTGACTTTACTGATCTTAGCGGTAAAAAAGCTAATGGACCTGTAGGTAAGAAGACTTGCCAAGCGGTATTTTTATGGCCTTGTGGACATTCTACAGTCGCAACAATCGCGTGGTGGTCATAATCTTTAAAGATCATCGCCATGTTCATTTGCTGACGCACCCATGAGTTAGCACCGTCAGCACCGACAACGAGTTTAGCAATAATAGGTGCTGTTGGTGTGCTGCTGCCATTTATTGCAAAGTTATGAGCAGCAGAGTTATGAGAAGAGGATTCATTGGCAAAGGTGGCAAATACTTCACTATCACCCTGACTAATACTGGCTAATTTATTGTCATTAAAAAAGTGAATACCTTCATCAAGTTCAGCTTGTTGCCATAATGCGTGGCGAATCACTTTGTTTTCGATGATCCAACCAAGGTTATCGTCCGAGGGGAAACTAGCACTGTCCTTGGCTGAAAAATCGAGTTTACCTAGTCCCGCTTTATCCCAAACATGCATGTGCTGATAATCTTGTACTCGGCTGTTTTCAAGAGCAGACCAAACACCTAAATTAGCAAAGATATTTTTGCTGGCTACATTAATAGCACTCACTCTAACATCTATATTTTCATCAAGTTCAGGTACGGCTGAGGTATCTACCATGGCAATTTTTAGCTGGCTATTTTTACGTAAAGCTAACGCAAGCGTTAAACCCACCATGCCTGCACCGACAATTAACACATCAAATTTTTGCATTTTTTCTCTTCTTGAATTCAAATAATGTCACATGGACTCCCGATTAAGTGACCACGGGAGTGGCAACAAATAAAGCCACATGGATCCCAGCTAAGTAACTAGGCATGATAAAAAATAAAGTTACATGGATCCCCGACTAATTGACCACGGGGATGACAAAAATGATTAACACTTGCAGCCGCCATTCTCGAAGTTAAAAAATATTAACACTTACAGTCGTCATCCTCGAAGTGTCTGATCGAGGATCCAGTATTTTCTCTATTTCTTGTCATATTAACTCTGGCTAACCTAATAACCCATAGTCTTCTTAACCAAAGCATCTTTTAACGGCGAAATAACATTAAGTGCTTGTAAGCCAATATTCCGACCAAGGATTAACGGCGGTAAATTATTCGCAAATAATGTTACCAATGAATCAGTTAATTGAATCACTTGCTGCTGATCTTTCGCTCTATTCATTTGGTAACTATGTAATAAGGCAAAATCACCAATATCTTGTCCTGCTGCCAAGGCGTTTTTAATGAGGTCTGCCATCACCTCAACATCGCGTAAGCCCAAGTTAAAACCTTGCCCTGCAATGGGGTGAATAGTATGTGAGGCATTCCCCACCAACGCCATGCGGTGATAGGTTTGCTGTTGTGCTTGTAATAACACCAAAGGGTAAGTATCACGTTTACCCACATGCGTGATTGCGCCGAGGTAGCTACCAAATGCGCGCTCTAACTTAACTTTAAAATCATCATCGCTTAAGTGTTTAATTTCTGCTGCTTGCGCTGGCGTCATCGTCCAAACGAGAGAACAACGTGATGCGCCAGCAGCAGCGGTTCTTACCTTTGCCTTTACTGACTTTAGCGACTTTAGCGACTTTAACGGTAACATGGCAATAGGGCCAAACTCGGTAAACCGTTCAAATGCTTTATGATGATGTGCTTTGCTGGTTGAGACATTAGCAATTAATGCAACTTGCTGATAATCATCACAAGTGACGTCAATATTGGCGAGCTTTCTTACCGGTGATTGTGCACCGTCACAGCCAAGTAGTAATTTTGCTGACAAGATTTTACCTGAGTTAAGCGTAACCTTTACCTGTGTCTTATCAATAGTGTCTTTGTCTTGCTCTTGTGATTGCCAATTAATATCAGCTATTGAGTCGGGGCTAAACCAGTGAATGTTCTTTTTTACATTTGTGCTATTTGTGGCTGTGCACTTTTTGGCGGTAATAGTATTGTTACTTAACGCTTTTAATTGCCCTTTACCAATAAGGGCCATTTCGATGACATAACCAAGAGCATTAACGCCATATTCTTTTGCCGTTAACCTTGCTTTGGCAAAGTGACCACGATCAGAAATATCAATATCCGTAATTGCACTGGCATCATCTTTTAGATATTGCCAAACGCCAAGCTTAGCTAGGTATCTAGCGCTACCGTGAGATAGTGCTAAAACACGTTCATCAAAAAGAGAATTTTCATCTGCTGAGCTGGTTTGACTAAAAGGTTGGGTTTCAATAATAGCGATGGATAATAAGCTACCATCGCCTTTAGAAAGTTGACTTAAACTTAACGCCATTAAGCTACCAGATAAGCCGCCGCCTGAGATAATGACATCAAAATATTGGTTACTGTTTTCCATAGCGTTCATCTTATTATTGATATTAGTGTTCGTATTAATAACGGTGTTAGTGTTTTATCGTTAACGTTGCCATGATTTTACTGAAATTCTGCTCGTACTTTATTGATGTAGCCACGTAAATGAATAAAATATAATGCTAAACAAATTCTCAGAGAAATTACCTAGTAAAGTAGCAGATAAATTATGCTGTCACTTTGATCATCAAGGCTTCAATATCTTCAATCGTTTGTGGCGAGTTAGCGGTAAGGTTTTCAAAACCCGTTGCAGTGACGGCAATATTGTCTTCAATACGTACACCAATACCGCGCCACTTTGCCTCGACACTTAAATCACTCAGTGGAATGTAAATACCTGGTTCGATGGTCATGACCATACCTACTTCAAAGGCGCGGAGCTGTTCTCTGTCGGTGTTAATATGATAATCACCAACATCATGAACATCTAATCCTAACCAGTGACCAAGGCCATGAATAAAGTATTCTTTTACTTTTTTATCGCTAATTAGTTCGGTTAAATCGCCTTCAATTATGCCAAAATCCACTAAACCTTGCGTTAAAAATGCATTGGTTAATACATTTAATTTGGCAAAAGACATACCCGGCTTAATGGCGTTGATAGCAAGGTTTTTAGCATCAAGCACTAATTGATAGATGGCTTTTTGCTCAGCGGTAAATTGTCCGTTAACTGGGAAGGTACGGGTAATATCAGCGGCATAGCCCGATAACTCAGCGCCGGCATCAATAAGTAATAACTCATTATTTTTCAATACATCGCTATTATCGGTGTAATGAAGAATATTGGCGTTATCACCGCCTGCAACGATACTGGCATAAGCTGGGTGCCTAGCACCATGGCGAGCAAATTCATGAAGAATTTCGGCTTCCATTTGGTACTCAAACTTACCCACTTGGCACTTTTGCATAGCACGTTGATGTGCTAAGCCAGATATATGATTCGCTTGGCGCATCAAGGCCAATTCATTCTCTGTTTTAATTAAACGTAACTCTGCAACTATAGGGTCAGCATCCGCAAGATGTTGTGGTGTTTTAGCTCCCTGACGCACGCTACTTTTAACTTGTTTTAACCAAGTAAAAACTTGCGCAGCAAAGTCATGATCACTAAAACCAAACAGCACTTGGCTTTTACCGTCAAGATAATCAGGCAGTAGGTTAGCAACATCTGTTACTTCAAAACTTTCATCAACACCATAATCTTGCACTGCTTTGATTTGACCAATACGTCTGCCCTGCCAAATTTCATGTAAGGCATCTTTAGGTAATGAGAATAAAATAGACTTATTTTGGCCTTGTTCATTTTTTAGCAACACTAATAAAGCATCAGGTTCATTAAAGCCAGTTAAGTAAAAAAAGTTTTTATTCTGACAAAACGCATATTCGGTATCGTTACTGCGAGTAAGTTCACTGGCAGCAGGAAACAGTGCAATACTATTATTTGGCATTTTAGCCATGAATGTAGCACGATGTTTTGCATAGTCACTTAATGGTAACTGGCTCATTGGTGATTTACTTAACGGTACTTTACTTAAAGGTGCTTCATTTAAAGGGTTAGTGGTCATGTAATCTTCGCGCCTATTCAATGTTGTGCTTATTTTGCTTGTAGTAAATTATTGACTGTATTTCGTTAACAGTTATTTGAAAGTACTTTGCAAACCGTAAGTTTAGTGAATTATCTTTTTGTCTGTGTTGTTACTTTCATTATTTGGCGGTGTCGCTAGTTCGCTAAAACATAATAAAGCAGAGATTCGAACATATTCTCCAATTTCAAAATACGCTTGTTCGGTATCTTCATCTTCTTCCATTTCATCAGATAAGTTAGCAATTTCTCCAAAATCAGTCAGTACTTCTTTAACTTCGTCAGAAACAACTGGGCTATCTTTTTGCTGTAAACCAAACCCTAAGTTAAAACCTTGCACCCAAACACTTAAAGCATGGCCGCGTTCAGCCATAGAGTCATCATCATCGGGTAGTAAAAGGTTAAAGCTATAACTGTCATCTAATATGCTACACCACAATTCACTATACATTTGCTTGAGTGCTTTTTTTACTGCGGTTGGAAAGCCATCACCCTCATTAAATAAATCATGCAGCATGGCTACATAACCTTGATCTTCAAATTCAAAACCAGCACAAACTAACCCTGTTAATACACCATGAAGTTCACTGGCATGGGATTTTACATCTTCGCTAGTCAAAATGGCTTGCATCGTAGCAAAGTCGATTAAGTTATTGTCGGTATCGTTATTTGAGGTTATTTCAGTCATGATTTACTTTCTATACTTGCAGGGAGTTATGGGAAGTAATGGTATCACTGCCGAAAATGACAGAAAAGGAAAATAACAGAAAATGACCATAAAGCGCGCTATTTACTTGCATAGGGAGCTCAGCATCGCTATCATTAAAAATAATAAGCTAAAATAGCTTTGATCTTACCTATATTATTAATAATACTTGGAATTTTGTGTAAATGTCGCAACGAACCGTAGAAATCAACATTGTTGATCGCAAGCTAAAAATAGCTTGCCCAATAGGGCAAGAAACCGCCTTATTATCTGCGGCGCAAGAATTAAGTGATCGTTTAATCAAAGCCGGCACTAGCAAAGTAATCAGTACTCCAGAGCAAACCTTAGTGATGACAGCCTTAAATTTGGCTAATGATTTACTGAAAGCTCAACAGCAATTAAAAATTGAACAAGAAGATAATCAACAAAAAATCACCTTGCTACAATCAACCATAGAACAGGCACTTTCCCATACAAAGAAAAAAATCGCTTAATCATTAGTTGCTTACTCTTTACACCTCCTCTCAGTATTTTATTATTTCCTTCGTCTACCTTGCTGTAGTTAAAGCTTAAAAATAAAACAGAACGAATAAATACTCGTCACTCAGATAAAAATTACAAAATAAAGCTTATTTGATGATATTTTTTTCGTTATACTTAGTTTGTCTTCTGGGGTGTTTGTATGCGAACTATGTCCCTGAGCCGATAAGTTTTACCTAAGGAAGTTGACTATTAACTTTTGCGCAAGCCCGGCTCGTATCGGGAAGCCTACGGTTAGCATGATATTTCCGCCCTGAACACCCGGTGTTCAGGACAAATGTGAGCTGCGGCATCTTGGAAGCGACTTTCCTCTTTAAATCTTTTCTCTAAAAATAATCAAATATCAGCGATATTTCCGCGCACCTCTAGAGAAGTACCCGATGTTCAGGACAAATGTGAGCTGCGGCATCTTGGAAGCGACTTTCCTCTTTAAATCTTTTCCCTAAAAATAATCAAATATCAGCGATATTTCCGCGTGAGGCATTGAACAACATGCCACAACCCTTTGCCTTATCCTTTAAAGTGCTAGATCGAAAAAGGGAAAAGCTTTCACTTTCCCCTTTGTTTAATTACCTACATTGCACAGCCTTAAAACATTAGCTAAACAACGAATTTATCAGAAACCTGGTTAAGCTCTTGAGAGAGATATTCAAGCTCTTCAAATTTTTCTCGAGAAACCGAAGACCCCTCACCTATTTCTTTTGCAAGACTGGCAATGCCAGTGATGCTTTCTGCTACTTGGCTAGCAACATCTGATTGCTCAGAAGCCGCGGTTGAAACATGTATATTCATTTCTGTTAGCTCCTTAATTGACCCTGAAGTTGAATCAATAAGGCCTCGAATGGTTGACATCGCATCAGACACTGCCGCTCTTTTTTCTGCAGACTCGCTCATATCTTGAATAGTACGTTGAGAGCTATTTTTCAGGCTATCTAAAATATCTGATATTTCAACAGTACTTTGTTGAGATCTTTGCGCTAAGGTTCGAACTTCGTCGGCAACAACAGCAAAGCCACGTCCTTGTTCTCCAGCTCGCGCAGCTTCAATCGCGGCATTTAACGCCAGTAAATTTGTTTGTTCAGAAATTCCTTGTATCACGCCAAGAACAGAATTAATTGACTCAACATTGCTACCTAGCTCTTGTACTGAATGTTCAACATTTTCGAGTAATAAATTAAGTTCGTTCATACGCTGATTTGAAGAGTGTACTTGCGTAAGAACATTTTGCATTTCTATTTCAGCATTTTCAGCTGAAATACGCGTTACTTCGGCGCTATTAGCTATTTCTGCTGATGTTGAAGCCATTTCTTCAACAGCGCTAGCCACTTGTGTCGTTTCTTGCATTTGTTGATCTGAAGAATCTTCAAGTCTACGCTGTCGTTCAGTTGACTGAACAGCCATATTAGCCAAGTTGACACTAGTTTGCTTAATATTACGGATATCACCACCGAGTGCTTTTAAAAAGCGATTAAAGTTATTAGCAATATCACTTAAGACATCAATAGGACTATCGACTATAGTCTGCGTTAAATTTCCTTCGCCGTTTGCTAAGGCTTCCACAGATGAGGATAAGTTTTTAAGGGCACTGTAAATGAGCTTAATGGCAAAGGTAACGATGAAGCCAACAATCAGCGCAATAATCAGTGTAGTTACGAGGCTTTTAGTAATATTACTCGTTTGAGAAGCAGAAATCGTTTCATCAATAGAAGCGATAACTTCATCCATTGAATCAATATAAAAACCGGTACCTATCATTAAGTCCCACTTATCTATATAAATGGCGTAACTATATTTAGGAGAAGCTTCAGTTTCATTTAGTTTAGGAAACCAATAGGTATAAAAGCTGCCACCCTGCTTACTTTTTTGAACTAAGTCTCTAATAATATATTGACCCTGCTTGTCTTGAAGGTCCCAATAATTTTTACCGATACCTGCGGTTTTATTTCCCATCAACACTCTTTCGCCATCATTTTTATAGGCAAATATATAACCAGAGCCTTGATCGAAGGTCAGGTGAGATAACATTTTTAATGCATCATCATAACCTTCGCTGCCTGATTGATTAACATAAGGTTGGATAAGAGACTCGACCGAATCAATAATTGCTTTTAGGCGGTCTTTTTCGATAGTTAATATCGTTTTTTCAGTTAATGAAGTGACATCTTCACCAAAACTATTAAGTGAACTAAACTGAAGATACAACCCCAATAAAGCAACAAATAAAAATGGCATAAATGCTAATGCATATATCTGTACTCTAAGTGACTTGAACATAATCCTACCTAAATTAAATTATTGAAATCCTTAAAATCATACACTAATGATTTAGTACATAAATACTCAGTTAGTCTAAGATAAAGGATTTCTAAGTACAATATTAGAGCGTTAAAGCTATTATTAATTGACCTTAAAACTCTATCATTCTCATTGCGGCTAAATCAGTTATTTTCCATAGACCATAGAGGGTAACCACAAGGCAACTTCTGGGTACATAATTAACGCCCCAAGACCCAATAATTGCAATATTATAAAAGGTACTACGCCTTTATAAATGTCGGTTAGTTTGATTTCTGGAGGACAAACACCTTTTAAATAGAACAAAGCAAAACCAACGGGTGGTGTTAAAAACGAAGTTTGCAGCGTAACGGCTATTAGCATGACAAACCAAACTAAAACAGGTTGATCTAATCCGTTAACAGCCCCTATGCCAAAATCTAACGAACTCACTACGGGTGCTAGTAAAGGTAATACTATTAAGGTAATTTCAATCCAGTCCAATAAAAAGCCTAGTAAAAATACGATTGCAAGAATAACAAATAACACACCATAGGGACCAAAAGGTAACCCCGTTAACATGCTTGATATAAATTCATCGCCACCTAATTCGCGTAAAACCAATGAAAAGATTGTTGCACCAATAAAAATGGCAAAAATATAAGCCGTCGTTTTATAAGAGGCCATCAATACTTCGTGAAAGACTTTAAAATTAAGTTTCTTATTCATCGCTGCTAGGATAGTTGCACCTAATGCGCCAACACCACTAGCTTCCGTCGGTGTGGCAATACCTGCAAAAATAGAACCCAATACCGCAATAATTAATACCAGCGTTGGCAGTATAGCTTTGAAGACTTCTACTAATACCTTAGCCGTCAGTGGGCGGCGATTTTCAGGCGCTGGAGCGACTTCAGGTTTAAAGAATGACAAACCTAAAATATAAGCAAGATAGACTACACCTAACATTAATCCAGGGAAGACTGCGGCAGTGAATAAATCACCAACAGATAGTGCTAGTTGATCAGCCATGATCACTAACATAATGCTTGGTGGTATTAAAATACCTAAACAACCGGCACTACACACTATGCCTGTAGCAAACGTTTTTGAATAATTTTGCTTCATCATGGCAGGAATAGATAACAAGCCAAGTAATACAACAGAAGCACCGATAATGCCAGTAGAGGCAGCTAAAATAATGCCTATTAAGGTTACAGTGATACCTAAACCACCACGAACACGACCAAAGAGCTCTTGCATTGCCATCATCATGCGTTCAGCAACACCTGATTTATCAAGCATTAAGCCCATAAAAATAAACATGGGCAAGGCAACCAACACCCAGTTTTCCATTAAAGAAAATATCCGGGAAACAGATAGACCTAGCACATTTAAATCAAGGCCGGTAAACGTATCCAAATGCAGATCTGACAGATAGCCTATACCACCAAATATAATACCAACACCAGCTAGGACATAGGCGATTGGAATACCAGTAAATAGAAAGACAATGAAGGTTAAAAACATGCTGATAACTAGAATTTCATTAATAGCCATGATCACGTCTCCTTTTGGGTTATGGTAATAATATTTCGGAACAGTCGTGCAAGCACTGCCATAGCTAACAAGATAAAACTTGCTGGGATCGCAGCTTTAATTGCCCATCGAAATGGCATACCTAATGGTGAAGATGAACTTTCGCCAAGCATGTATGAATTGGCTACATAATCGAAACTATTAAATAAAATGACAAAAATGGTTGGAAAGATAAAAAAGACTGCACCAAATATTTCCCACTTCAGCACTGTTTTAGGTTTCAGCATTGAGGCAACAACGTCGACTCTTACTTGTGAGTTAGTTATTTCGGCATACGATAAACCGAACATGATACCTATTGCATATAGATGCCATTGAATCTCTTCAAATAAAATAAGTCCATTGTTGAAGCCGTACCGCATAGTTACATTAAGGATAATGACAGCAATTAATAACGCTGAAGACCAACAGCAAACGGCAGATACTTTAAGAATAATGGCCTCAAAAATGTCGGCTGTTTTTAACATTGATCGTGCTACTGAGCTGGTAGGCTTAGAAAATGAATCAGTCATAAGATTCTCCTAATTCAATAAAAAACCTAGAACCCTAAGGTTCTAGGTTGTGCAAGTAATGGGAGTTACTGCACGTAAGTAAGCATTTAATTTAAAGGCTAGGTTTTGGGCGGGGTAAGAAAGCGTTTGATTCCCATAAGTCGTAAGTTTTACGGAACTTAGCTAAGTCATCATGTATTTTCTTAAAGGCGGGGTCTGCTGCCGATTGCTCGATAACAACTTCATCCCATTTAGTTTTAAAAGTCGTTAGCATTTCAGGCGACCAATATTTATTTATTACGCCATCTTCAATATTTTGCTTCATGACTGGTGCTTGAATTGCTTCACCAAGCGCAATTGCTTCTAACGTTGCTGATTTACATAAGTGCTCAATAACTGACTGTTGACGCTCACTCATTTTCTTCCAGGTATCTTTATTGATAATGAGTTCCATCATCGTGGCTTGTTGATGCCAACCAGGGAAGTAGTTATATTTAAGGAGTTTCTTTAAACCAATACGTTGATCAACTACCGGCATTGAAAATTCAGTGGCATCAATAACACCTTTTTCAATTGCTGGGAATATTTCGCCACCAGGTAAACCGACGGTACTAACACCCAATTTTTCCATCACAAGAGCGCCTAAACCGAAGAAACGCATTTTTAAACCAGCTAAGTCTTCAGGTTTGTTGATTTCGTTTTGAAACCAACCAGAAGTTTCAGGGGCTAAAACACCACACACTTGCACTTTTACATTTAGGTTATTGTCATCATATAACTCTTGATGCAATTTATTGCCGTTGCCATGATAGAACCAGGCTAAATATTCAGGAGCTTCAGGACCAAAAGGAACCGCTGAAAATAAACGAGCCGCGGGGATTTTTCCGCCCCAGTTACCTGCTGTTGCATAACCAGCTTGTACTTTACCTGTGGATACCGCATCAAGTATTTCTTTCGGGTTCACGAGTTTATTAGGCTCGTAAATTTTCATTTTTAAACTGTTGCCACTTAATGTTTGAATATTGTCTGATACATACTTAATCGTGGAACCTAAGCTTGGTAGTACCGAGTTATAATAAATAGGCGTCTTAAGAAGCATTTTCTTTTCAGCCATAGCAGCACCTGAGAAACTGCCCGCAATTAACGTACTTAATAATAATAAAGGAAATTTTTTCATCGTCTTTCTCCAGTCTTGTTTAGTGAAAAGTTATAGAATGTATTTTGCAGAGAATTGTAAGTAGTTTGAGCTTTTATTGACTTTCGCCATTTCAAAATTACCGACTTCAACACCAAAAGAAAGTTGCTTAGTGTAGTTTTTGAATAGATTAACTGCTACGTGGTTATTTTTAACGTTGCCTAGATCAGTATCAGTGGTGCCGTAATAAACTGTTGAACGCATATCTTCAGTCCAATAATGACGATAAGCAGCCATTATTGATGTTGATTGTTCTGCTTCTTCACCGACTAAATCTCGTGCAGTAACTACGCTAACATAACGGCCAGTTTTGCCACCATGTACTTGGAAACGGAAATCATCTTTGCCGAAAGTTTTAATACGACCTGCAACACCAAAACCAGCAGCAGACACTGTATCGCCACCAATAGTATTTAATTGACGCGCTAAACCTGAAACTGACACATTACCCCAGTCACCTTTAAAGGTGTATTTAGCAATAAAATCTGGTATTGAATCTTGGGTGTTATCACCTTTGTCTGAATGTGGGTTTTCTAAAGACAATTGTAATCCGCCATTTGTATAACGAATCTGACCTTGCCTGATGAATGACTCAGCAACTAAAGGCCCACCGAAATCAGCAGATTCAGCTATAGCACTGGTATTCATAAAGGTGGTCCATGTTTGACCCACAGTGATATTTTTATATTTTATGAACGCGTGACGTAATCTAGGGTGTGATGAGTTTGAAATAATTTGGTTGCCACCGCCACCGTAAAAATCTAATTCAATAAAGCCAGTAACATCACCATGAACATATTTGGCATTAAAACGCGTTTCATTGGCTGTAAATTTGGTTGTTGAAATATTATCTGTAACTGAGGCAGCGCCAATCCAGTAATCATTGCCAGTTGCAGGAGCGCTTACATCACCATTAACAGTACGTATGTCTGCTTTGATGAAGCCACCGAAAGTAATAGAATCTTTATCGCCTAAATCAAACGTATAACCTGCATATGACGGTGCTGATACTATTGCTGCCAACATAAAACCGGATTTTATTATATTTTTCATTATTGTTACCCTTTTTATTGAGACTTGGATGATTTGAATCATCTCGCTTAGTGCTAGGTATACAATATTGAAAATCATCTCTACGCGTAATCGGCGAATGTACGTATTTTTTCTACGTGTTTATACTTAGTTTTACTCAAAACAGGGCAAATACCGTTTAAAAAACCAGCAAAAACACAAGAAAACAAAATGATTAAGTTAAACACTTAATCACTTGAAGAGTTGGATGAGGAGTTTTATAACTAGTTAGATGACGGAATTGAGCTGAGTTTTGATTTGGGTTATTGCACAGTTAATAGAGCTGTTCACTAACAAGATAATGGGTCAACAGCTTGTGCCGTTACTATGGTGAATGAGTATAGGTATAGAATTAGTATGACTTAACACGGTAGCAAAAATCCTCGCTAATTTAGCTGCCCATTAATGAAGCACACCTCAACTATCAGTAAAACAACATTAATTTATTAGTAAACTGCAGCTATTACATGCTTTTTGGAAATAAAAAATTAATTAATACGCCATTATTAAAAAGTCCCATTAAGTATAGACTCAATAATCTGATTAAAAATTGACTGGTATAATCAACCATCACTACCAATACTTAAGTCAAAATTGACCGTCTATGGTTTTAAAGTAATGACCATATGTTATAGCAAACGGATTAATTTCTTCATCAAGTTATCGTTTATTTAGTGCGTTTTAAAATTACCGCATCATAAATAAATGAAAAGCGCACCTCATCAATAAAAGAACAAGTACGAAAAATTGCAGAGCTAGCTATAGTAATAGCAGGAGCGGTTAAATTGGCTTAATCGATTACATGGATAAAGTAACACTATTAGAAGCTATTAATGAAAGTCACTATTTAAAGTGATTGGGTATATACCATGACTTGAGAATAAGGGTTATTAAGTGAATATTAATTTAAAATTACAACTGGTTACTATAGTACCTTTGGTATTAGCGTTGGTTGCCGTGCTCATCGTTACACAAGTACAGTATCAG
>MAAB01007497.1_pt1 | contig 16572 bp, 14 predicted proteins | sample 1115991 | NCBI WGS metagenome assembly MAAB01 (sample SAMN04961124, study PRJNA320927) | seawater metagenome | isolation source: sample BD02T18 sea water enriched with oil for 18 days | place: USA:Gulf of Mexico | collected 2013-07-27
GCGCCGCTTTATCGTGGAGTATTACCAGTATTATTGTTAAAAAAGCAGCAACCAAAGAGGTTTTTGCTTTTAGTATTTGGGGTATGTTGTTTGCGCCTTTGCCGCTATTTGCTCTCGCTTTATTACACTCTGGCCCTGAACAATTACTGGCATTAACGTCACTCGGCAAGGGCTCTGTTATATTCTCTGTGTTATTTCAAGCCTACCCAGTAACGCTCTTTGGTTATTGGGTGTGGAATCGCTTAATAGTGAAATATCCATTAAGCACCGTTGCGCCGTTAACTTTTTTAGTGCCTATTTTTGGTTTATTGGGCAGTGCCATTTTTTACCAAGAACAAATAGGGCTGGTAAAAGCACTCGCTTGTTTATTAATTATTACCGGGCTCATTATTGGCTTACTAAAAACAGAAAAGCTGAAAACGTACTTAATGAATCAACAACTAAAAAAGCAACCAACACGCTAAATGGTATTGATAAATAGCGAACAAGCACAATAATAGGGCATAAGTGACTTAGCGGCACGTTCTCGTTATAGACTTGTCGGGGAAGCAATAAATTTATTTACCGGGCAAGTAGTCGTTTAAAAAAAGACAACAGATGATAGAATAGATATTTGATTTAGCAGTATTAAATTACCCTGATATTTATTTACCTAAAGTTGAATTTCTCCTATGTTTGCCAATATTCCTGCCCCAGCTTCCGATGAAATTATAGATTTAATGGCCCGTTCATCTAACGATGAAAGACCGTGTAAAGTCGATTTAACCGTAGGTGTTTATAAAGACAGCAACGACAACACCTTATTAATGAAAGCGGTGAAAGAAGCTGACCAACTCCTCGCCAAAGCAGGGCGCAATAAAAGTTATGTCGGCTCAAAAGGCGATCTTGAATATGTTCAATTACTGCAAGAGCTAGTGTTTGCAAACCAAAACGTTAAGGGTTATATCAGCGGCGTTCAAACGGCAGGGGGCAGTGGTGGCTTACGCGCCATTTTAGATGTTATTAAACTGGCAAATCCTGATGCCAAAATTTGGGTAAGTGACCCAACGTATGCCAATCATATTCCAACCATTATCGCCGCAGGTTTGGCGTATGAGGAATATCCTTTTATTGATCATAAAACCATGACGCTTGATGAACAGGGTATGTTTAATACACTTGAAACGTTAGGCGAAAATGACGTGGTATTGCTGCACGGCTCTTGTCATAACCCGTCAGGATTACGTTTAACCTCGCAGCACTGGCAGCAAATTGCCCAGCTATCAAACTCAACGCACTTCTTGCCTTTAATCGACACCGCTTATCAAGGTTTTGCTGATGGGTTAACTGAAGATGCTGCGGGTTTGCTTATTGTTGCTAATACCGTTGAACGCCTAGCGCTTTGCGTAAGCTGTTCGAAAAACTTTGGCGTATACAGTGATAGAGTGGGCGCAGCCTATATTCTAAGCCCGACACAAGAAGAAGCAAACACCGTGCAATCTCAACTCGCCATTATGAGTAAAACGACTTACTGGGTGCCACCTTCTAATGGCGCTGAAATTGTTAAAACCATTTTGAAAACACCTGAATTGAAAAAAATGTGGTCAGATGAATTGTCGCAAATAAATGTCAAAATTAAAGGCATCAGAGCAAAGCTTTGCACAGCATTTCGACAACACTCAGGTGATAATTATTTTGACTATATTTTATCGCAAGAGGGCATGTTTGCCATGTTGCCTGCAACAGAAGAACAGATGGAACAATTGAGAGTTGACTATGCGGTATATGGTTTGAATAATGGACGAATTAATCTTGCCTCAATTCCTGAACAAGATATTAATTATCTTGTGACCAGTGTTTTAGCGGTTACCCGAGCTATTGCATAACTTAAGTCATTTACTAGTTAAATGAAATGAAGTGAAATATGGCATAAGCACATAAGTGGCGCAGCTACGTAGGCTGCGAGCTAGGATGCCTTTTCAGTTTGGCACTGCCAACAAGAGTCAAAAGAAGCATCATTGTGTTCTTGGCACTGCTGACAAAACCAATCGTGTTCTCCTTGCTGCTTTAATGCCTGCGCTAACACTGTTTGCGCTTTGTCTTCATCTATATCATTAATTATCCATAACTCTACCCAAGTATCTATAGGCGCTAATACACCTGCGGCACCAGAGGCAAATTCATTTTTTAACGTCACTTCTATATTTTGATTTTCAAGAATGTTTTTAGCGTTATTCACTAAAAATGTATTTTCATTACTGTAAATTAATTTCATAGGCACTGCTCTTTGATAATGAAAGTGAAGGTTATACCCGAGTTCCTAAAGGAGAAGGCGATAATCGACCAATTAGGTCGTTATAAAATGGAGGTGGGGAATGATCACACCACACTTTTTAGCCTAGTATTTGGCACGATTCTCGTTTTGGTGAAATCGAGCATTTCCAAGTGGTTTGGGTATATATTAATAATAGAACCTTTATCGGTAAAAATTATTTCTTTTGTTTCTTAAGTACGTTACTCAATAAGCAATTAATCATGTTATTTACATGCTGGGGGAATTAATATCGTCATCTGCGAAATTACTAGTCGATGATTAATTGCCTTTTGGTTACTAGATTAGTCTGGTTATAGCTAATTAAGTTCATTTTTAGTGTCAACAGCGGCAGTTTACTATTTGTTTAAACTCCGACTTGTATAGGATTTATTGTACTCTTTATGGGCAAGAAATAACGATTAGTAGATTGTCTTTGTGTCAAAATGGCAGAATAATAAAGCGAAGCGATAGGAGCACGCGATTATCGGTTCAATTCTATGATGAAAATGCAGATACTTTAACGCAGCAATACCTTGCTCCGTTCATGAGAATTAAAAAAGCATTTACCTAATTGGTAAATGCTTCTTGAAGCTCATCTTTTAAAAAAGTGATAACATTTGGTTTTATGGCTGTGTAATATAACTCAGGCAACCCGTCTCCAATGATCTATTTCAAAAAAGAAACTATCTATCTTAAGGTTTTTTCTTAAATCGACGTGATGCTAAACCCATTATACCTAATGTGAAAATAGCAAGTGTTGATGGCTCAGGTATCGCGCTTGCGCCAGCTTCGCTAAAAAATGCAGCTCCTCCAGCGGCGGCGAGGCCTTGTCCTGAATAGTCAACCAAAAATGTACCTGTGCCTGATACTGCGTCAATTGAAAGCACACTGGTACCATCCACACCAAACAAATCGACATTGTTATTTGTTGCCAGACCATAGACAACATTAAAGCCGATGTTGCCGATTAAAGTGCCAAACCCTGTGCTGGTATCAAGTTTGAACAGGTTATCAGGCGTACTATTTGAGGTTAAAAATAGCTCCCCACCGATAAAAGCCAAATCTCCAGACGAAGTGTATGCGTCCCCACCACTGCCGATTAGACTTGCCGCGCCCGTCGAAACATTAATGGAATAAAGCGAATTATTTGCCGCATATAAATTACCAGCAGCATCAAAGGTAAGTGAGTTGAGAGATGTGCCTCCAAAGTTACCAATCAGTGTAGCACTGGCGGTATTCTTATCAATGCTATATAAGTTACTAAAACTGATACCATAGAGATTACCAAGTGGATCAAAGGCAATATCAGTCATAAATGTGCCCATATTACCGATAACATTTACATTACCAGTTGCAGCATCAACTGTTCCAAGGTTACTGTCCAAATCCCCAACCCAAAGTATTGGACCAGCGTTTGCCAAGCTTACATTCATTATTAAAGCTGTCATTCCAATTTTTAATATAGTTAATATTTTCATTTAATATTCCTTTTAATCCTTTCACAACACAATTAGAAAGGTAATTGTTAAAATGATGCACTACCCTTGTACTCGCAAGCACAGATCACGCCAAAATCATAATGATTTGTTTTTCAACAATATGCCTAAAGGTTTACATTTGTATATAAATACACTGTTAAATAACCTGACACATAGACACAATATTAATGCTAACAAGGGTGTGTTTTTATAAAAAAACTTAGATTAAATTGAGTATTTATGGATTGAAAATACAATCAACCTTGCTTTTCACAACGTCAGCTCTCCTAGCTAAACAACCCTGTAACTAAGATGAATTGGGTAAGAAAAAAGGTCCGAAAAGTGCCCATTGAAGACATTAGCTTTCAATTTTTTGTCTTATGTTTTCTAATTAATAATTAGTGTCTTATTGCTGAGACTTCTCAATAATATCCAAGTTATTACAAAAATAAATTACTTTAAGTTTCCAATGCTTTGAAATTGTGGGATATTAATGTGAATTAAATAAAGGTTATGGAACTGACATTACTGAGAAGTCTCCATAATAAGCTATTATGAAGTATCAAAATGGATAGGGCTGAGTCACTCCGACAAATAATCACTTTTGGAGAATTTCGTGAAAAAGCATTCACAGAACTTGTTAAATTTGGCTGTGACAGTGAAACTGCGCTCTTTGAGATAAACCTTAAAATATTGGCTGATATTTTAAGGATGTATATTTCAGGCTTTATCACAGCTGATGATCTTGAAGAATGGGCGAACTTCATTGAATGCCGTGATGATGTTAATTATTCAAAAATTGAAGACTACATCTATGCAATTGCGAATCCAGAGATAATGGGTGAAATCAATGTAAGTAAAATAACTCAAATGCTGAAAGTGTTAACTACCTCTTCATAACAAACAATTAAAGCAGGACTCATAACAGTTTGCTAGGTTCCGCTTCACTACACAATTTTAGCAAACTAATAAAAAGCCCGTTAACATGGGCGTTTCGTTTTCAAGGAAGTATTATGATTTATTCAACTACGGATACAGTCCCAGGCAAAGAAATATCAGAAATTGTTGGAGTCGTCACAGGAAATGTCGTTCAGGCTAAGCATATAGGTCGCGATATTATGGCAGGATTGAAGAGTATCGTTGGCGGCGAGATTCGCGGTTATACAGAAATGCTAACTGAGGCTAGAGATCTAGCTATTCAACGCTTAGTCCAAAGTGCTAGTGATAAAGGCGCTGACGCTGTGGTTGGTATTCGTTTTACTACAAGCGCAATAATGGATGGATCTTCTGAGATAATGGTCTTTGGAACAGCAGTTAAACTGAAAACATAACAAGTCGTTTAAAATAACAATAAACAGTTGGCTTTTTCTCCTTCGTTACTAATTTTTTAGTCAACAGTTTTTACCTGTTAATTAGGCTATATGCACTCATAAGGATATGTTAAATGAAGTATTTGATTTTTGCCCTCGTCTTATTTGCTGGTTATAAGTATTACGATTCAAATGCAGTAGAAAGTTCTGGTATTCCCATAATAGATAAAATACAAAACGAACCTGTCACTCCGCAAGAAACGATTGATGCTGTATTACCAATACTTTATGAAACCTGCACGCAGTTGCCTAATAAAAAGTTCATTGAAGATTGTCAATATAAATTGAATTATCAAAAGCCTTTTTGCATTAAAATGTTTAACCTTGATTCCCCAGAAAAATTCACATCAGAAAGTATGCTAATGGATAAAATGGCATCGTTAACTAACTGCATGGTAGATAAAAAGGTGTTTTAGTGAAAAACAAGCTACTGAAATGATCGTTAAACTGCTGACTTTGCTCCTGCCTCACTAATTTAGCCAACTACAATTTGCCCTTTAACAGGGCGTCATCGAAACCGTCATTCCCGCGTTGTCTAGGCGGGAGCATTGGTTTGGCGTTTAAACACTGATTTATATATTTTTTCGTGTTGCTTTAAACTTAATGAGTACGTTCTACTAGAATATTGCAAAATTCAGACTATGTATTTAGTTCGTATACTGGACTAACCTACCTGCACGTTTCTCACCTTTAAAATCACAGCTAGTTAGCCGAAACATTAATACGTAGTCAGATAAGCATTTAGTATCATGGATATCGTCAGGTAAATACACGTTACATTCACCAGCTTTAAGGTCGTTTGCGCCACGACTAACCAAAAGGCTTTTACCTGTTCTATTTGTTACTTGACTATAAGTCGACATTTCCATAGCTCCATGTTGAACAGCATAAAACACCCATCCCGCACCATGGTTGTGAGGTACACGATAATTACCTTGCAATTCAACATGCGCTAACAATATAAATCCTTGGTTTTGATCTCGATAAAGCTCTACGCTTTCTTGTTTTTTTAAAGGCTATTTTATATCTATAGTTTAATGAATATGCTGCTTTTAATTGGAATAGGTGATTTATCTAATGATAAAGCAGTCTCTTTGTGACGTTCAGGGGCGGAAGCTGTTGTAGACTGACTTGTACCTAATGTTGCACAATTCAGTCTTTTGAGTTAGACTTGTCTTATTTATTGTACAATTAAAAATGAGAGCATATTATGAGAATTGTATCTTTTACAGAAGCAAGAAACGGACTTAAATCTGTACTTGATCATGTCGTAAACGACGCTGATTATACAGTAATTACACGTAGAGATTCTGAAGATGCTGTTGTTATGTCTTTGGATCATTACAACAGTTTGATGGAAACCGTTCATTTATTAAAATCTCCAGCTAACGCTGCTCATTTAACTCGCTCCATTGAGCAATTTAAATTAGCTAAAGTGATTGAGCGAGAAATATTAAATGACTAGGTTGCTAGCATGGACTGATGAAGCATGGTCTGATTATGTATATTGGCAGGGGCAAGATAAAAAAACACTAAAAAGAATTAATAAATTAATTACTGACACTAAGCGCTCTCCATTTGAGGGAATAGGAAAACCTGAGCCTCTTAAAGAAAATTTATCAGGTTTTTGGTCTAGACGTGTAGATGAGTCAAATCGTCTAGTATATGCAGTTAATGACAGTCACATTACGGTTATATCCTGTCGCTATCATTACTAGTTATAGTTAGCAGCTAACAATATAATCAACAAGAACAAAAAATTGCTGGTTTTGCTCCCACGCCTCTTATTATAGCTTAACTACTTTTACATGTTATTTAGAGGGTAGGTTTTTTTAAATTGACTTCTGTGGCACTTTGGGAGCGAAAGCGAGATAGAAAAATACTGCTAATGTCAGCTAACTTTTTAGAGATAGCAGACATAAAAATGAAGGGAAATGTATTAAAGGTTAAGACCGCTTTGTGGCAAAAGTGAATGTTTCAAGTACTAATCTAATCGGTCTATTATCAGGGGGGGTTATAAGTGCTCCATAATAATCAGCCTACCGCCAGCTTAGCCGTCTCATGCTACAAATATGCTGACATGGGATGTTTAAGTTTCCATGTGATATTCATCGGCTGACTGCCTTCATATTTAACAAAATAAACAGTACCAAATTTAACAAAGCCCATGGTTCTGCCATTTTCATCTTTATCTTGCTTACGCACAAATAGCAGGAAGGTTTTCTTGCTTTCTTTCTGCTCTATATAACCTAATCCTCGGCCTGTATTTAGTCTCGCGCTGTTCTGCGTTTGCCAATGAAACAAAGTCGGGCTAATGGCATAATCTAAGTCTTCATATAGTCGAATACTCTAGGGAAGAACACCAGCAGCAACAAAAAGTTGTAGGTGTACATTAACTAACGCTTCAATATCTCTTTGGTAACCACCACCGATGACCGCAGCGATTGGTATACCTTTAAGCTGACAGTAATCAAAAACTAGTTTGTCACGAGCTAAAACACCTTGAGTAGAAATATCAAGATGGCCAAGATCGTCATTGCAATGAATATCCACTCCCGCATCGTAAATTACTGCATCAGGCTTAAAGCTAGAAAAGGCTTTATGCAAAGCATTATCTATTGTCTCCAAATAAAGACTATCTGTTGTTCCTTTCGGCAATGCAAAATCTAAATTTGAAACTTGTTTACGATGTGGGAAATTTTTTTCACCATGAATTGAAACCGTAAAAACATTCTGATTATTTGACGCTAACTTTGCTGTTCCGTCACCTTGATGTACATCAGCATCAAATATTAGTACCTTGCTGATATTATCATTTTGTAACATGGTTAATGCGGCTAAGTATAAATCGTTAATCATGCAAAACCCAGAGCCAAAATTAGCAAAAGCATGATGATAACCACCCGTTAAATTTAGTGACTTTCCATATTCCAAGGCTAATTGTGCAGTCATTATAGTGCCACCAACAGCTGTTAGTGTTCGTTCAATCAATTGTTGAGACCAAGGAAAACCTATCCTTCGCATTGCTTTAGGATCTAATTGATTATTAATCAGCTGATGTATATAGGTGGGGTCATAAACGGTTTTTACATTATCAGGATTAACAGGGGTTGGTTTTTTAAACCAATTATCAGGAACTCCCTTTGCGGCAAGTGCATTTCGTATTCCAACATATTTTTCTATTGGGAATCGATGTCTAAAGGGTAATTCAAGTTGGCTATAAATAGGGTGAAATACTAGTGGTGTCATCATTTAAGTTATAGAAGATTTAAAAAACTATAATGATAATAACTTAAATATCGAGCATTTAACCTTATTTTCGATATCTATCACATCTTATCCTAAATACAGGTATCCATTTCCTTCGCAGATACTTTTTGAAGGTGATTATGCTGTGTTTATTTATAAATAGAGCCAATTTAACAGCAAGGAAAGTGTTATCCACATGAGTAAAATCAACGGAATACCCACACGCATAAAATCAGAAAACTGATAACCACCCGCATTCATCACCAATAAATTGGTTTTATATGCCATGGGTGTTGCGTAACTTAAGTTGGCACCAAATAGAACGGCTAAAATAAAAGGCTCGGGTGAAAGGTTAAGTTGACTAGCAACAGAAATAGCAATGGGTGTACCAATAACTGCCGCGGCATTGTTAGAGACAATATTAGTTAAAATGGCTAATAACAGCATTAACGCGGATAAAATTCCTCCCGGTGGTAGTCCATATGATAAGGCGACAAAAACTTGCGCTATATATTCAGCGCCTCCTGTTGTCATCATCGCGGAGCCTAAAGCCAGGGATGCGGCAACAATTAATATAACTTGAGTACTTAAGGCAGATGCGGCTTCTTCCCAATTTAAACATTTAGTGAGTAATAAGATGAGCACACCGCAGACTGAACTAATTTCAATAGGCAAAATACCCAGCGCTGAAGATACAACGACGGCGAGCAATGTGCCTAATGCCACCGGCGCTTTGCTCGTTTGAGGTAACGATTCAGCGCCATCTATTATTAACATGCCTTGTTTAGCTTTTAATAAATCAATTTGCTCTGTTTCTCCTTGTACGAGTAATACATCACCAATCTTCAAACGTGTGTTTCCAATGCTATTTCGTCCAGTTTCCATTGCTTTGCCAGCTCTATGTAATGCAATCACTGAAATGGCATATTTACGAATGAAGTTTGCTTGTTGTAAGGTTTGTCCTTCAATACCAGAGCCCGCAATGATGACAATCTCTGCTAAGGTTTGTTTGTCAGCATTTAATGGATGTTCTTCATCAACTTTATGCAGCCCAGAAAATAAGGTTGCGCCTAACACTGTCTCGAATTCTTTAAGGCGATCAGGATAATCGTGAACCTTTAATCGATCACCTGTAACAAGCACAGTATCAGGTAAAGGAATGATATTTCGGTAGTCAGGGCCTCGTTGAATACATTCTATTTTGAGCTGTCCATCGGTCAATTTAATTATTTCGGTAATGGTTTTATCGTTAACATCACTTTCTTCGTTTATATTAAGATAAGCACTAAATAATCGAGGAGACGTATCAGGCATTGATGGTGTTCTATTCGGTAAAATTTTCGGTGCAATTAGCCATAAATAGAGTACCGCTACCACAGAGGCAATAAGTGCTGGCTGAATAAAGTCAAATAGTCCAAATTCAGCTGCTCCCATGTTTTTTGCAATACTCACGACTAATAAATTAGTTGAGGTGCCTATGGTGGTCGTCATTCCACCCACTAAGGTTGCTAATCCCATTGGGAGTAACATGGGTGATGAGTCTGTTTGAGTGCGTAAAGATACGTTGATCAAAATAGGCAGTAATAGTACAACAACGGGTGTGTTGTTTATAAAAGCACTTAACACGGTAGTTACCGGTAAAATACGATTAAGTGCGTGGGCTTGTGATTTTGGCTGGCCCACTAAATAACGGCGTAACAATTGAGTGGCGCCGGATTCTTTAAGGGCACCTACCACCACATATAAAGCAGCAATGGTAAAAATACCAATATTAGAAAACCCCGATAGCGCCAATTCAGCTGGCAACACACCACTAATTAATAAAACACCGCAAGCCAGTAAAAAAACTTTTTCGGGTGTCATGATATTTTTTATCAAAAAAATAAGGGTCAGCAGCAACATGACCACAACAAAAATTAAACTAAGCATATTTCACTAAGTACAATGCTTGCCCCACTGCCAATTCCCCTATTATTTAAATATGCCATTAACTCAACCTACTCCTATGATTGCCCACGTATGAAGTTCTAAACTTCCCTATTTTCACTGTATCCAAATCGAACAAAATGTTCAAAAGGGTCTGACCCACTAGCTTTAACATCAGGGTTTTTATCCAAGTATCTTTTTGGATTAAATCTAGCAATTTTACTGTGAAGCTCGGAGCCAATTGAATTTGATTCACTTTCGCTACTTTGAGGTTGCCCCATAAACTTAGGCCGCAATTTGTTTTTTACGGAGTCTGCAAGCTCCCTACCGCTAATTTTGCTTTTAACTAGCTTTCCCGTAGTAACATCAGTTATATCACGATAGAAAATTTCACCTGCAAATACATCACTGGCCACGGGCGTATAGTAAGCGCAGTTATCAAAATAATAGTGTGTAACTTGACTCCAACGAGTTCTGTTTTGGTCTTTTAACCCTGTCCCCCCGTGAACTAAATTAGAAGACCAAATTAGCGCTTGCCCTTTTTTTGCGTGAAAATATTCTTTCTTTACACCATGTGCTTCAGCAAGCTTGCTCCAAAGATCAACAAAATCATTGTATCGGCCATAACCCTTTCCAATTTGCTCACCGTTCACCCCGATATCAGCATTTGAGTAGGAGGGCCACTTATGTGAACCCGGGTAGTAAAAAAGTGGGCCATTATTTTCATCTACATCTTCAAACGCAACCCAAACGCCACACATAAATCGATCAGGTACACTATTAAAATGAACATGATCACTATGATTGGATTGTTGCGTTGCCACTGGAAAATTCAATGTTTGAAATGGGAAGGCCTTTCTTCCATATAGACTAGAAAGTATATCCAATACTGTTGGGTTCGAAGCGATTCGCTTTACACGATCATCAAATTCCCAAGCATCTTGTATTCTTAAACTATCAAGTCCCCCTGCCCTCCACTTATCCCAGTCATATAGGTCATTAAAGTCCTCACGAATCCCTTTAGTTAACCTCTCAAAATCTTCTTCAGGAAAATCAAATACAGCAAAGCCATTCTCGCGTAAATCTTTTACAATTTTTTGATATTTTTCTGGGTAATCTTCAATTGAAAAAAACGGGCTTTCGAAATTTGGAACTTGTAAAACCATACTATTATTGCTCCTTTACCATAACCAAGCGTACATACATTTCTATTTCATTTTCGACAAACGGACCTTTTGGCCTTAAGTCACCAGACCTTGTTTATCCATTTGAATGCCTCACGAGGCATCACTTTCTATAGCTAAATCTCGCATGAAAGCAACTAAATTATCGCGCTTTACTTTAACTCTATATCGTAGAGTTATTGTCCATAAAAAAGAACACTACAATCAAACCCTACCTACGATCAAATATCAGCCAATCCATTTCGCAATGGCCTTACATCATTTTTTGCAATGACTTTTATTTGACACTTCTGATTCGAAAAATTGAATTTACTAAGAGAAACATTAAAACCACAATAGCCAGAATCATGAATTGACTTATCTTTCAGGTCTTTTCGATATTCATTAGCTTTAACTGTAGTAACTATCTTATCATCACAATAAATTTCTACTTCAACAACCTCCTTATGGCGTACGTCAAAAACCCAACCTTTTATTCTATCCTTTGAAATTAAATCAACACAGCCATTAACCAAAGTAATTCGTGTGTTTTCAAGATAAGCTTTCGGGTTAGTGGTTATAGAATCATCAGCCTTTACTTTTGTAGCGACATCCACATCTTCTACTATGAGCGCAATATCCCTATAAAAAACAGAAGGTTTATTTTCCATATTAGTCAAAGAACGAAAATCAAATAATGAATTCTCCTTAATAAATCGCATGGTAATCATTGACAGCTTATCATTTATTACATATTTCTTGTAGAAAGATCCAACATCGTCATATTCAATATCGAGCACTTCATTAACATCATATTCACTATTAGTGAAGTCTATTGATGTTAACTCATAAATTCGAGCTTCTTCTTCTTTAAGCTCTGCAATAATGGAATTCAATTCAACTAACGTTAGCCTAAATCTAGTACCATTTGAATTTGATAGTTTATCTTGTATGTAATCATCATTAATCATTCCATTTTTAAATTTTGGAATATATGAATTAATATGTGCGAAGAACCTGGTCGTATAATTACTTAAGCTTACATTGTCTTTCTTGTTATTTAATTCGTAATTTTCAATTCCTAAGCGAGCAAAAAAAGAACCTACAACTCCATGTTCATGGCTACACTCAGCTTCATAGTGTAAAAAATCAATATCGCCACCAAAAATAGTTAATAATCTTTTGATGTCATCCGCTTTTTTGAAACACATTATTTTCTTTAGTGTGAATAAAGATTCAGGCCCAGTGCCATCTTTAACCATTTGTTGAGTTGAAGAACAAATAAAGTCATATGGATTCCTAACTGAACAAATAACTTTAATCTCATGCCCCTGGCTCAGCAAAATATTTTTTAATTTTTCAAGCCCGTTCAAAGATAGTACAGATATATCTTCACCTGAAAAAAGTATTTTATCGTAACGGTTTAATATTCGATGTATGTAGTCTTCAGATGACTTATTCACGTTTGATAATTCAATTCCAAAAAGACCTTTTGAAATATTAACATGGTAACTTTCAGGCTCATCACAACATAATGAGTATATGGGAATAGAATGGTTAGAATGTACAGAACCATCAAATAAGAATTCAGGATAAAAGAAACCTTGCCTTGCTAGTACTTCTTTATTTTTCAAACAAGTTTCTTGTATAGAGCTTGTAGCTGTTTTATGAAGCCCTACGTGTAGTATTACTTGTTTATTACTTGAAGTCATATAGCACCCGCCGAAAAATCTTCTTTTGTTATCGTTAAGTTTGAGTTGTAATATTGATCATTAACTAACAAATCACCCCAAGTAGTTTGCATATAATCAACCTCTGTATTGAAGCGTGCTATTTTTACAGGGTTATCTTCTATGCCGCGACTTATTGATTCATAATGATAAAGTTCAGCATAGGGCGTCCATACATTGCGATACCCCGCACTCAATACCTTCAAACAAAAGTCCACATCATTAAACGCCACAGTTAATGACGTCTCATTTAGGCCTTCAACCTCTTCAAATATTTCTTTTTTAACCAACAAAACGGCAGCGGTCACCGCTGAGTAATTTTGAACCAAGGACAGCCGACTGAAATAACCATGTTCTTTTCTTCCATATTTTTTATGACTATGGCCCGCCACACCTCCAATGCCTAAAACAACACCCGCATGTTGAATCGTGTCATTTTCAAAGTACAGTTTAGCGCCCACACAACCCACATCTGGGCGAAGGGCATGACTGACTAACTCACTTAACCAATTTGGTGAAATCCCCTCCACATCATTATTAATTAAACCAATCACCGAGCCTCTTGCTTGTTTAGCGGCAAAATTATTAATGGCGGAGTAATTGAATGGGTAAGGATACCGCAGCACCGTCACTTTAGGGTGTTGATCTAATTCTTCAAAGTAAGCCAGTGCCGTTGGGCAGTTTGAATTATTATCTACCAATAAAATTTCATAGTTTTCATAGGTGGTTTTTTCAAGAATAGAATCTATTGCCTGCTTAGTAATTTCATATCCATTATAAGTGGGAATTATCAACGATACTAACGGCTGTTTTTTAGGGATTGGCCAGTTAACTTTATAGGTATTCGCTAATAGCCCAGGTTCAATGGTTATGCCTTGTTCGTCTGCGAAGTGTTCTTGCAGGGCTTTAATTCCCGCATCGGTAGTATAGCTTTTTTCACCGGCTGCTAGCGCAGTGGAGCCAACGATAGCTCGCCAGTGATAGAGTACATGGGGGATATGAACAATACCTTCAGAGTTACAGTGTTTTAAGGCCCGCAATAAAAGATCATAATCCTGACTGCCTTCTACTCCGATTCTAAACCCGCCAATAGCATCAATAATGTCTTTTTTATAAACGCCTAAATGTGAGACATAGTTTTGGGAATACAATAAATCAGGGTTCCAACCACTTTTGAAGTGAGCACCAAATCGGTTCCCTTCCTCATCAATCTTATCTTCGTCACTGTAAATTATATTAGCCGTAGGGTTTTCATTAATTGCTTTGGCAATCATATATAAAGCATGGGCCGGTAATTCATCATCGTGATCCAATAAGGCAATATAATCACCCGTCGCTATACTTAAAGCTGAATTGGTGGCTTTAGAGATATGGCCATTTTCTTCACGAAAGATTGTTTTCACGCGGGGGTCTAAACTGGCGTATTCACTCAATATGTCACGAACACGTTTATTGGGTGAATTATCATCTGCCACACACAATTCTAAATTTGTGTAGTGCTGATTTAAAACCGAATCAATGCACAACCTTAAATACTTTTCATCGGTATTGTAGGTTGGCATCACCACTGAAATCTTTGGATGAATAGAAAATGTAGCCATATCATCCAACATGGCTTGAACATTTGACGTAAATGGCTGTTCTTTATTCTCTATCCAATCTTGGTATTCAACAGCAATTTTATGAGGAGAATAACAATCCTTATAGGCCTGATAATTAGCAGCCAAATCCTTTTTAATATTAAGCCCGCTGGACTTTAATTTTTTAGCAATTAGGTTATTGGCAAAATAAGGCAATAAAAAATTAAACTTAAGTACATTCAGTTTAAAGGATATTTCTTTGTCGGTTGGATCAAACCGTAATGCCTTTAAGTTCTTACCAATATGAACAACCCGCTTAGACAGCACACCCGGTTTGATAATAATGTTATCGGCATGGGCTTCATTAAAGCCATCGCCGTAATCACAGTATAGTTTTGCTGAAAACTCGCTTTTGGAATCACTTTCCAATTGAACTACAAACATATTCCAACCTGGACGCAACCCCTTTAAACTCAAATTAAAGTAAGGATCATCTCCCGTGGACAGCCACGCGCCAGCGCTTTCAAGTTGTGGATCCAGTTGGTTTTGCGGGTTGTGTCCATGCAAACCTCTATTAAGCTGTGCAACGTAGTTAATTGAACGCTCATCACTAATAATTTTTAGAATTTCAAAGTTTTCTTTGGGCTTGCAGCTTAAACACACATCTTTTATTGAGAATTGCTCTTGAATACTGGTAGGGTCAAACCTTAAAAATTTGCATCCATTAGGTATCGGCAATTTAACCTGAACCTTTCCGTTTACGATATTGAATTTCAACGAAATAGCTTGCTGAAATCCTTCGCCTAAATCGTAGAATATTTCTGCCAACGATTCTTCGCTATCGGCTTGATAATCAAACGACAGCCATAAATATTTATTACTAAGTATCGCGTTATTGGCCGGGCGAATCATAAACTGAGGGTCGTCGGTTAAACACTGCCAAGTAACCCCTTCATCTATTGGGGCCAACCCTATTAACGGCCGCAGTTCGCACAAGGAAGTTTTCAATATATTACGCTTTATTGCACCAAAGCCTTTACGAATAAAGCCCGTTGCCCGCCACGTTATAGAGTTTCTGATTTTGTCTAACGTTTGTCGCTGACTAATAAGTTCGCCGTCTTTAGTAGCAGCTGATTGGTGAAGACTATCGATATCGGTTAGCCTTTGATCACACAACACTGTAACACTACTGATTAATTCAGTTTGCTTTACTACCTGCTCTTCTAAACCATCAATTAAAGTTAACCGGTGATCACATAGCGTAACCACTTCAGATATATAACTATCTTTTTCTTCAATCACTTTCTGCAAGTGTTCTATGGATTCTTCAATATTGCTCATAACTTTCCGGTTAACTTTAATGTCTACACAATTTACTTGTCACATACACCTACAGGATTTTACTTAACCAGCAAGGGTGTCCACCAATCACTTTCACTTAAATACCAATTGATGGTTTTACGAATCCCCGTTTCAAAACTCTCTTGTGGCTCGTAACCTAGCTCTTCATTGGACTTAGTTGGGTTTATGGCATAACGCTGGTCATGTCCTGCACGATCTTTCACATACGTAATCAATTCTTGCGCTTTACCTTCCATTACCTTTTTAGCATCAGGGTATTTTCCAGCGAGGCTGGCATCTTTTGCAAAGGCTTCGTTCATAAGTTCACAGATTAGATTTACAATATCAATGTTGGCCCATTCGTTAATACCACCGATGTTATAACACTCGCCCAAACGGCCTTTATTAAGCACCAAATCTATACCACGGGCATGATCTGTCA
>MAAB01037775.1_pt1 | contig 16550 bp, 11 predicted proteins | sample 1115991 | NCBI WGS metagenome assembly MAAB01 (sample SAMN04961124, study PRJNA320927) | seawater metagenome | isolation source: sample BD02T18 sea water enriched with oil for 18 days | place: USA:Gulf of Mexico | collected 2013-07-27
GTCAACGTGGGTACGATTGGTCACGTTGATCATGGTAAGACGACGTTGACAGCAGCGATTACAAAAGTAATGGCTGAAGCACAAGGCGGCGAAGTAAAGTCTTTTGCAGATATTGATAATGCGCCAGAAGAAAGAGAACGCGGCATTACAATCTCAACCTCACACGTAGAATATGAAACAAACGAACGTCACTACGCCCACGTAGATTGCCCAGGCCATGCTGATTATGTTAAAAACATGATTACCGGTGCTGCGCAAATGGACGGCGCTATCTTAGTAGTGAACGCCGCTGACGGTCCTATGCCACAAACACGTGAACATATCTTATTGTCACGTCAAGTAGGTGTACCGTTCATCGTAGTCTTCTTAAATAAAGCAGACATGGTTGACGATGAAGAGTTAATCGAATTGGTTGAAATGGAAGTGCGTGAGTTGTTAGACAAATACGACTTCCCTGGCGACGATACGCCAATCGTCGTTGGTTCAGCGTTGAAAGCATTAGAAGGCGATACCAGTGATATTGGTGTGCCATCAATCATCAAGCTTGGTGAAGTGATGGACAGCTACTTCCCACTACCTGATCGTGCGGTAGATGGTGCATTCTTGATGCCTATTGAAGATGTATTCTCAATCTCTGGTCGCGGAACGGTAGTGACTGGTCGTATCGAGCGCGGCATCGTAAAAGTCGGCGAAGAATTAGAAATCGTTGGTATCAAAGAAACACAAACAACAACCTGTACAGGTGTTGAAATGTTCCGCAAGCTATTAGATGAAGGTCAAGCTGGCGATAACGTAGGTGTTTTATTACGTGGAACTAAGCGTGAAGATGTAGATCGTGGTCAAGTATTAGCGCACCCGGGTACAATCAATCCGCACACAACATTCGAAGCAGAAGTGTACATATTGTCGAAAGATGAAGGTGGTCGTCACACACCATTCTTTAATGGCTACCGTCCACAGTTCTACTTCCGTACAACAGACGTAACCGGTGCATGTGAATTGCCATCAGGAATTGAAATGGTAATGCCTGGCGATAACGTTAAGATGGACGTAACCCTAATCGCACCGATTGCGATGGAAGATGGATTGCGTTTTGCTATTCGTGAAGGTGGTCGCACAGTGGGTGCGGGCGTTGTTAGTAAAATCACTGAGTAATAAGAAATATTTGGTCGGAGATTTGGAGTCTCTGACCAAGTTCGAAGTATATGTTAGGCCAGTAGCTCAATTGGCAGAGCGACGGTCTCCAAAACCGTAGGTTGGGGGTTCGATTCCCTCCTGGCCTGCCATTTTTTTTAATCAAGTTATATTGAGAAAACGAAAACAATGGCAGATAATATCAAATTAATAGTCGCAGTTATCATTATGATGACTGCGATTGCTTTGTTTTATACTTATGGTGAGTATTCAACATTGCTCAGAGTGCTTGGCTTGCTTGCGGCAGCCGGGCTTTCTTTGTTTATTGCATCACGAACACAAATTGGTTCAAATATGTTGGCCTATGTGGGTGAGACGCAAGTAGAAGTACGTAAAGTAGTTTGGCCGACCAGACAGGAAACTGTGCAAACCACATTGATTGTTATCCTTATGGTAACCGTGATGGCATTATTATTATGGGGTGTGGATTCAATATTAGGTTGGGCGGTTCGCGCTCTAACGGTATAGGAAAGGTTTGAATATGAGTAAACGTTGGTATGTAATTCAAGCTTATTCTGGTTTTGAAGCCCAGGTGAAACGTTCTTTGGAAGAGCGTATTGAGCGTTTTGGCATGGAAGACAAGTTTGATGAAATCCTTGTCCCAACTGAAGAAGTGGTTGAAATGCGTGATGGCCAACCGCGTAAAAGTGAACGAAAGTTTTTTCCAGGCTATGTATTAGTCAATATGGAAATGGATGATGATACGTGGCATGTCGTTAATGATATTCCACGAGTATTACGTTTTATCGGTGGTACCGGCGATCGTCCTGCACCAATCAGTGATGCGGAAGCTAATCAGATCTTACAACGTGTGCAAGATGGTGTTGATAGCCCACGGCCGAAAGTATTGTTTGAACCTGGTGAAGTGGTACGTGTGACAGATGGTCCATTTAATGACTTTACCGGTGTAGTAGAAGACGTTAATTACGAAAAAAGCAAATTACGTGTTGAAGTTGTTATTTTCGGACGTTCGACACCTGTTGAACTTGAGTTCAGTCAGGTAGCAAAAGCTTAATTTATCCAGCCTAGGCTGGTTTGTTGTTGGGGAGCCGCGAGGCGTTTGAACCCGTATTGGAGTAAATCATGGCTAAAAAAATAGATGCCTATATCAAGCTGCAAGTGCCAGCTGGTCAGGCGAACCCAAGTCCACCTGTTGGTCCTGCATTAGGTCAACATGGTGTAAATATCATGGAATTCTGTAAAGCATTTAATGCTAAAACACAGGGTATGGAACAAGGTCTTCCAGTTCCTGTTGTGATTTCAGTATTTAATGATAAAAGCTTTACCTTCATCACTAAAACACCACCGGCAGCAGTTTTGTTGAAAAAAGCAGCAGGCATTAAGAGTGGTAGTGGTCAACCAAATACTGAAAAAGTGGGTACGGTTAACCGTGCACAGTTAGAAGAGATTGCGACAACTAAAATGGCTGATCTTAATGCCAATGATATGGACGCAGCAGTTAGAATTATTGCCGGTACTGCACGCAGTATGGGTCTAAATACAGAGGGTGTTGAATAATGGCTGCTCTAGGTAAAAGAACTCGCGCAATCCATGAGAAACTGGAAGTGGGCAAACAATATCCTGTTGGTGAAGCGTTAACCTTTGTTAAAGAAAACGCATCAGCAAAATTCGTCGAATCAATTGATGTTGCGATTAACTTGGGTGTTGACCCTCGTAAATCTGATCAAGTAGTTCGTAGCTCAACTGTATTGCCAAACGGTACAGGTAAAACTGTACGTGTTGCTGTGTTTGCTCAAGGTAAAAATGCGGAAGCGGCAACAGCTGCAGGTGCTGATATTGTTGGTTTTGAAGATCTTGCAGAATCAATTAAAGCCGGCAATATGGATTTTGATGTTGTTATTGCATCACCAGATGCAATGCGTGTTGTTGGTACATTAGGTCAAGTGTTAGGTCCTCGTGGACTTATGCCTAACCCTAAAGTCGGTACGGTTACACCGAATGTGGCTGAAGCTGTTAAAAATGCTAAATCAGGCCAAGTTCGTTACCGAACAGACAAAGCTGGTATCATTCACTGCCCAATAGGTAATGCAAGCTTTGAAGTTGAAGCTTTACAGCAAAACCTTACTGCTTTGCTTGAAGATTTAAATAAATTAAAACCAAGCTCAGCGAAAGGTATATATTTCAAACGTATTAGTGTTTCTAGCACCATGGGTGCTGGCATCACAATTGATAAATCGTTCATAGATTAGGAAACGATTTAAAAGAATTGGACCGCCCAGCCTTTTGGCTGGGTCGTCTAAGACCGTAGGCATGAAAATTTAATTGTACCGAAGTGTTTATTGCTTTTGGGAACAACCTACGCAGACGGGTTCAGCTACAGAATTTCTGATGTTGAACACCGTAAATGGTGGAAGAGGCAACTCTTCTTTTAGCAACACGCTACGATTAATCGTAGTGAACCTAAGGAGAACTTTAGGTGGCTTTAAATCTTGAAGCAAAAAGGGCCGTCGTTGCTGAGGTCGCTGAAGTGGCATCTAATGCATATTCTGCTGTTGCAGCTGAATATCATGGATTAACCGTTACAGATATGACAACGCTACGTGTTGCCGCTCGCAAAGAGAATGTTTATTTGCGTGTTGTTCGTAACACATTAGCTAAACGTGCCGTAGAAGGGACAGATTTCGCCTGCATGCAGGAAGGAATGACTGGTCCTTTGGTACTTGGGTTCTCATTAGAAGATCCAGGTGCAGTTGCACGCGTCATGAATGACTTCGCTAAAGAAAATGACAAACTTGAAATCAAAATGGTTTCTCTAGGTGGCAAGTTATTACCTGCTACTGATATTGAGAAGCTAGCTAAAATGCCGACTAAGGACCAAGCAATTGGTATTCTTATGGGTACAATGAAAGCACCGATTGAAAAATTTGTTCGTACTTTGGTTGCTCCGACTAGCAAGATGGTTCGTACGCTCGCGGCTGTTCGCGATGCAAAAGAAGCAGCTTAGTTTCTTAATTAAGAACTAATGTTGTATTTATATTCTGTAAGCTTGAAATAGGAAAAAAACATGTCTGTATCTAAAGATGATATTTTGGAAGCGATTTCCAATATGACAGTTGTTGAGGTCGTTGATTTGATCGAAGCAATGGAAGAAAAATTTGGCGTAACTGCTGCTGCTCCTGTAGCTGCTGCTGCTGCTGGCGGTGACGCTGGTGGTGCTGCTGCTGCTGAGCAAACTGAGTTTGACGTTGTAATGTCTAGCTTCGGTGAGAACAAAGTTAGCGTTATCAAAGCTGTACGTGCTATCACTGGTCTTGGCTTGAAAGAAGCTAAAGGCATGGTTGAAGCTGTACCTGCGACGATTAAAGAAGCAGTTGACAAAGCTGAAGCTGAAGATGTTGTTAAGCAACTTGAAGAAGCTGGTGCTACTGCTGAACTTAAATAAGTTCAGCTTTTATCGTGGTGGTTCGATCGCCACGGTATAGAAAATGGCTGGTGATTTTAATCACCGGCCTTTTTCCGTTACTGGTCAAGCAAAGACTGTTTGACCACTAAATACAATATTACAATTCCTAGCTTTTACGAAAATAAAAGCGGGACGACTTTGAGGTGTAATAAATGGCTTATACGTTTACCGAGAAAAAGCGGATTCGTAAAGATTTTGGCAAGCGTCCAAGTGTCTTGACTGTTCCTAATTTACTAGCAACACAAGTAAATTCTTATCAGGATTTTTTACAGCAAGGCATACCTGCTGATGATCGTGCTGCAAAAGGTTTGCATACAGCATTTGACTCGGTATTCCCGATTAAAAGTCATACCGGCATGGCTGAACTACAATATGTCAGTTATCGCCTTGGTACTCCAGCATTTGAGGTTAAAGAATGTCAATTGCGCGGCATTACTTATGCTGCACCCTTAAGAGTTAAAATGCGTCTTGTTATTTATGATAAAGATGCCCCTGCAAAATCAAAAGTCGTAAAAGACATTAAAGAGCAGGAAGTATATATGGGAGAAATCCCACTGATGACAGAGAAAGGTAACTTTGTCATTAATGGAACAGAACGCGTTATTGTGTCTCAATTACATCGTTCACCAGGTGTGTTCTTTGATAGTGATAAAGGTAAAACACACTCGTCAGGTAAGATTTTATTTAATGCGCGAGTTATTCCTTACCGTGGTTCATGGTTGGATTTTGAATTTGATCCGAAAGATGCCGTGTTTGTTCGTATCGATCGTCGCCGTAAACTACCCGCGACAATCTTGTTACGTGCTTTAGAGCTCAGTAATGAAGAGATCTTAGACTTATTCTTTGACCGTGATATCTATACCAAACAAGGCAGTGACTTTGAATTAGCACTTGAGCCTAAACGCCTCCGTGGTCAATCAGTACCCGTTGATATTACGACAGCTGATGGTAAAGTTATTGTCGAATCAGAACAGCAAATCACCGCTCGTCATATCAGACAGATGGAAAAAGCGTCGATCACTACACTGACAGTGCCGGCTAGTTATTTGGTTGGTAAAGTCATTGCAAACGATATGATCGATACCGATAGTGGTGAGGTGATACTTTCTGCTAACGATGAAATCACCGAAGAAACGCTAGAAACATTTGAACGCTTTGATGTTGCGACAGTAGAAGTTATTTATTCTAATGATTTAGACAAAGGTTCATATATTTCTGACACCATGCGTTTAGATGAAACAACGTCGACATTAGAAGCGAAAGTTGAAATATACCGCATGATGCGTCCCGGCGAGCCACCTACAGAAGATGCAGCTAACAACTTGTTTAAGAACTTGTTCTTTTCGACAGATCGTTATGACCTATCTAATGTAGGCCGTATGAAATTCAACCGCCGCCTAGGTCGTGAAGAATTAGAAGGCGAAGGTGTCTTATCTAAAGACGATATTCTTGATGTGGTGAGTGAGCTGATTTCAATTCGTAACGGTCACGGTATCGTTGATGATATCGATCACTTAGGTAACCGACGTGTACGTAGTGTTGGTGAAATGGCTGAAAACCAATTCCGTATTGGTTTGGTTCGTGTTGAACGTGCTGTAAGAGAGCGTTTGAGCATTGCTGAATCTGAAGGCTTGATGCCTCAACAGTTGATCAATGCAAAACCTGTTGCCGCGGCAATCAAAGAATTCTTTGGTTCAAGTCAACTGTCTCAGTTTATGGATCAAAATAATCCCTTATCGGAAGTGACGCACAAACGTCGTGTTTCGGCATTAGGCCCTGGTGGTTTGACACGTGAACGTGCAGGTTTTGAAGTACGTGACGTACATCCAACCCATTATGGTCGTGTCTGCCCTATCGAAACGCCTGAGGGACCAAACATCGGTTTGATCAACTCATTAGCTGTTTATGCGCGTACCAATGAATATGGTTTTATTGAAACGCCATATCGTAAAGTAAAAGATGGAAAAGCGAGTAAAGACATCATCTATCTTTCGGCCATTGACGAGGGCGAATATAAAATCGCTCAAGCCACGATCGAATTAAGTGATGCAGGTGAAATTCAAGATAATATGGTGCCTTGTCGTTACCGTAATGAATTTTCATTAATGCCAGCTGACCAAGTGCAATTGATGGATGTATCGCCACGCCAAGTAGTATCGGTAGCGGCCTCATTGATTCCATTTTTAGAGCATGATGATGCTAACCGTGCCTTGATGGGCTCGAACATGCAACGTCAAGCAGTGCCAACATTACGTGCAGAAAAACCAATTGTCGGTACCGGCATGGAACGTGTTGTTGCTCAAGACTCTGGTGTCATGGTTATGGCTCGCCGTGGTGGTGTGGTTGACTCTGTAGATGCGAGCCGTATCGTTATTCGTGTCAACGATAACGAAGCTGGTGATGCTGATTCTGGTGTTGATATCTACAACCTTATTAAATATGCCCGTTCAAACCAAAGCACATGTATTAATCAACGACCTGTTGTTAAACCGGGTGATGTGATTGCTAAAGATGATGTATTGGCTGATGGACCATCTACTGATAAAGGTGAATTGGCACTCGGACAAAACATTCTAATCGCATTCATGCCTTGGAATGGTTATAACTTCGAAGATTCGATTTTAGTTTCTGAGCGAGTTGTGCAAGAAGATAGGTTCACCACAATACATATTCAAGAATCTAACTGTTTAGCGCGTGATACTAAATTAGGTACTGAGGAAATCACCAGTGATATTCCAAATGTAAGCGAGAGCGCCTTATCTAAACTAGATGAGTCGGGTATTGTTTACGTGGGTGCTGAAGTTAAGCCGGGTGATATTCTAGTTGGTAAAGTGACACCCAAAGGTGAAACACAATTAACACCGGAAGAAAAATTACTCCGAGCTATTTTTGGTGAAAAAGCAGCTGACGTTAAAGATTCTTCTTTACGAGTACCAACGGGTACTTTCGGTACTGTTATTGATGTTCAAGTCTTCACCCGAGATGGTGTTGAAAAAGATGAACGTACCTTGGCGATTGAGAAAGATGAGTTAGAACGTATTCGTAACGATCTTAAAGATCAACATCGCATCATCGTCGACGATGTGTTTTTACGTTTAGAAAAATCATTAAACGGTAAGGTGGCTGAAAGTGCACCAGGTCTAGCTGCAGGTGCCAAAATCACCAAGGCATATTTGAATAAATTGGAACATGCTAAGTGGTTTGAGATTCGCATGGAAGCTGAAGCGCTCAATGCACAATTAGAACAAGCGTCAACGCAAATCGTTCAATATCGCCAAGACATGGATGATCAGTTTGAAATTAAGAAAAACAAATTAATTTCAGGCCATGATCTCGCTCCTGGTGTGCAGCGCATGGTTAAGGTTTTCCTAGCGGTAAGACGTCGTATTCAGCCTGGTGACAAAATGGCCGGTCGTCACGGCAACAAAGGTGTTATTTCAAACATTGTTCCCGTTGAAGATATGCCGTATACCGCAGATGGTCGTCCGGTAGATATCGTGTTGAACCCACTGGGTGTACCGTCACGGATGAACATCGGTCAGGTCCTTGAGATTCATTTGGGTTGGGCGGCTAAAGGTTTAGGTTATAAGATTGCTGAGATGTTAGAGCAACAACGTGATATCGCAGAGTTACGTGAGTTCTTAGGCAAGGTGTATAACACCAGCGGTAAGAAAGAAGATCTAGATTCGTTCTCAGATGATGAAATCATTGAAATGGCCGGTAACCTGAAACAAGGTGTTCCGATGGCCACACCGGTATTTGATGGTGCTCAAGAAAGCGAAATCAAAGACATGCTGGAACTTGCTGGTTTACCGCGTAGTGGTCAAACTAAATTGATTGATGGTCGCACAGGTGAATTCTTCGATCGTGAAGTCACGGTTGGTTACATGCATATGTTGAAATTGAATCACTTGGTTGATGACAAGATGCATGCACGTTCAACGGGCCCTTACAGTCTGGTTACTCAGCAGCCGTTGGGTGGTAAAGCGCAATTTGGTGGACAGCGTTTCGGTGAGATGGAGGTGTGGGCATTAGAAGCATATGGTGCCGCTTATACCTTGCAAGAAATGTTGACCGTGAAGTCAGATGATGTGGTTGGTCGTACACGTATCTACAAAAACATTGTAGATGGTGATTATCGTATGGATGCAGGCATGCCTGAATCCTTCAAAGTATTAACACGTGAGATTCGATCTCTGGGTATTGATATTGAATTAGTTAGTGACTAAAACAAGATTAAATATTACTTACCGATAATCAGTATATTGGCCGTTAAACGGCAGCGGAGAATAAAACATGAAAGATTTGCTTAACCTGTTAAAGCAACAAACTCAACCAGAAGAGTTTGATGCCATTCGAATTGGTCTGGCATCACCAAAAATGGTGAGATCATGGTCATTTGGTGAAGTTAAAAAACCAGAGACTATTAACTACCGTACCTTCAAACCTGAACGTGAAGGTCTGTTTTGCTGCAAATTGTTTGGACCTGTTAAAGATTACGAATGTCTTTGTGGTAAATACAAACGCCTTAAACATCGTGGCGTAATTTGTGAAAAGTGTGGTGTAGAAGTCACGGTTGCTAAAGTACGTCGTGAGCGTATGGGACACATTGAGCTGGCTAGTCCTGTTGCTCATATTTGGTTCTTAAAATCATTACCGTCACGCATCTCCTTGTTCTTAGATATGACATTACGTGATATTGAACGCGTATTGTATTTCGAAGCATTTATCGTAGTTGACCCTGGTATGACACCTTTAGAAAAAGGGCAGTTATTGTCAGATGACACGTTATTACAAGCAGTAGAAGAATATGGTGATGACTTTGATGCCCGCATGGGTGCAGAAGCTATTCAGCAATTATTACGTAATATCGATGTAGTTAAAGAAATCGATGTTATTCGTGAAGCTATTGAAGCAACCAACTCAGAAACTAAGATTAAGAAATTAACCAAACGTTTGAAATTAATGGAAGCGTTTAGTGAGTCAGGTAATAAACCAGAATGGATGGTAATGGAAGTATTACCAATTTTACCACCTGATTTGCGTCCATTAGTACCACTAGATGGTGGTCGTTTTGCGACTTCAGATTTGAATGATTTATACCGTCGAGTGATCAACCGTAACAATCGTTTGAAACGTTTATTAGATCTGAATGCTCCTGACATCATCGTACGTAATGAAAAGCGTATGTTGCAAGAATCGGTTGATGCTCTACTTGATAATGGTCGCCGAGGACGTGCGATTACCGGTACAAACCGGATGCCATTAAAATCATTGGCAGATATGATCAAAGGTAAGCAAGGTCGTTTCCGTCAAAACTTATTAGGTAAACGGGTTGATTACTCAGGTCGTTCAGTAATCGTAGTAGGTCCATATTTGAAATTGCATCAATGTGGTCTACCTAAAAAAATGGCATTGGAATTATTCAAACCATTTGTTTACGGTAAATTAGAGCGTGCTGGTTTAGCAACAACCATTAAAGCAGCCAAGAAAATGGTTGAACGCGAAGGTCCAGAAGTTTGGGATATTCTTGAAGACGTTATTCGTGAGCATCCCGTTATGCTTAACCGTGCACCAACGTTGCATAGATTAGGTATTCAAGCGTTTGAACCGTTATTGATTGAAGGTAAAGCGATTCAATTACACCCTCTTGTCTGTGGTGCATTTAACGCCGACTTCGATGGTGACCAAATGGCGGTACACGTTCCATTGTCAATCGAAGCGCAATTAGAAGCACGTTCTTTGATGATGGCGACCAATAACATTTTGTCACCAGCCAATGGTGAGCCGGTAATCATTCCTTCTCAAGATGTGGTATTGGGTCTGTATTACATGACGCGTGCATTGATAAATGCCAAAGGTGAAGGCAGCAAGTTTGCTAACTTGGCAGAATTAAAACGCGCCTTTGATAATAAGGAAGTTGCACTGCATGCCAAGGTTACGGTTCGTTTAGATGAGACAGATAATACTCTGCCTGAACCAGAACAAAACAGAACCATTCGAGTAGAAACGACTGTTGGTCGTGCAATCGTGTCAGGAATTTTGCCAAAAGGATTGCCATTCTCAGTTGTCGATCGTGAATTGACTAAAAAAGCGATTGCCGAATTAGTGAATATTTCATACCGTCGTATGGGTTTAAAAGATACGGTTATCTTTGCCGATCAATTGATGTATCTAGGATTTACTTTTGCGACCATGTCTGGCGCATCAGTAGGTATAGATGATATGGCAATTCCTGCAGAGAAAGCAGAGATCTTAGCCGTAGCTGAAGCTGAAGTTGAAGAAATTGCAACGCAATATGCATCAGGTTTGGTTACCGATGGAGAGCGTTATAACAAGATCATTGATATATGGTCTCGTACTAATGACCAAGTTGCCAATGCGATGATGGATGGCTTAGGTACAGATACCGTTATTGATGCAGAAGGTAATGAAGTTAAACAAACATCAATGAACTCTATTTATATGATGGCCGATTCAGGTGCTAGGGGTTCCGCTGCTCAGATTCGTCAATTGGCGGGTATGCGTGGTTTGATGGCTAAACCAGATGGCTCGATCATTGAAACGCCAATCACGGCGAACTTCCGTGAAGGCTTAGACGTACTTCAATACTTTATTTCTACACATGGTGCTCGTAAAGGTCTAGCCGATACAGCGTTAAAAACAGCAAACTCAGGTTATTTGACTCGTCGTCTGGTTGACGTCGCGCAAGATTTGGTTGTTATTGAAGAAGACTGTGGTACTGAGCGTGGCATGATTATGTCACCGATCATCGAAGGTGGAGATGTAGTTGAACCCTTAGGTGAGCGAGTATTAGGTCGAGTAGTTGCTGTTGATGTGATGAAAGTAGATGGCAGTGACGTTGTTCTTACAGCGGGCACAATGGTCGATGAAGGCTTGGTGACTAAGTTAGAGCAAGAAGGTATCGATGAAGTATTGGTACGTTCAGCTATCCACTGTGAATCTCGCTACGGTGTCTGTGCAGCCTGTTATGGCCGAGATCTAGGTCGTGGACATATTATCAATGAAGGTGAAGCCGTCGGTGTTATTGCGGCTCAATCAATTGGTGAGCCGGGTACTCAGTTAACAATGCGTACCTTCCATATTGGTGGTGCTGCATCTCGTACAGCTGCAGATAACGCGGTAAGTTTGAAGTATAAAGGTACGATTCGCTTCCACAATATGAAGTCAGTACAGCATGACAGTGGTAAGTTTATCGCGGTGTCTCGTTCAGGTGAATTACATCTGATTGATGACAATGGTCGTGAACGTGAACGCTACAAAGTGCCTTATGGTTCTGAAATCAGTGTAGGTGATAATGATGCTGTTGATGCTGGTCAAGTGATTGCTACTTGGGACCCGCATACTCACCCAGTTGTTACTGAGGTGTCAGGCCATGTTCAACTGAAAGATCTAGTTGAAGGTGTCACGGTTGATAAACAAGTCGATGAAGTGACAGGTTTAACAAGTATGATCGTACGTGATCCTAAACAACGTACTACGTCCTCAAAAGATATGCGACCGATGGTTAGATTGGTTGATGACAATGGTGATGACTTGTTTATTGTTGGTACGGATATTCCGGCACAGTATTTCTTACCTGGTGGTGCGATAGTTCGTGTGGCCGATGGTTCAGAAGTCGGTATCGGTGACGTTTTAGCACGCATCCCACAAGAAAGCAGTAAGACACGTGATATTACCGGTGGTCTACCTCGCGTAGCGGATTTATTTGAAGCACGTAAACCGAAAGATCCTGCCTTGATGGCAGAAATCAGCGGAACGATTAGCTTTGGTAAAGAAACTAAAGGTAAACAACGTCTGGTGATTACACCTAAAGAAGGTGAGGTTCACGAGGAACTTATTCCTAAATGGCGTCACGTTTCAGTATTCGAAGGTGAGCATATTGAAAAGGGTGAAATGATTGTTGATGGTCCAGAGGATCCGCATGATATTTTACGTTTGAAAGGCATCGTCGCGTTAGCGAATTATATGGTGAAAGAAGTTCAAGAAGTTTATCGCTTGCAAGGTGTAAAAATTAACGACAAGCACATCGAAGTTATTGTGCGCCAGATGTTACGTAAAGTAGAGATCCAATCGGCAGGTGATTCAGGCTTCTTAAAAGGCGAGCAGGTCGAATATGATCGCATCTTAGATAAAAATGATGTTGTTCGTGCCGAGGATAAACTAGAAGCAACGTTTACCCCGATGTTATTAGGTATTACCAAAGCATCATTAGCGACAGAGTCATTTATTTCTGCCGCATCGTTCCAAGAAACTACACGTGTATTAACTGACGCGGCAGTGACGGGTAAGCGTGATAGCTTACGTGGCTTGAAGGAAAACGTTATCGTGGGTCGTCTTATCCCTGCCGGTACCGGCTTGGCTTACCACAAGGAACGTTATCGTAAACGTCATGGAGTTGATTCTGCGGTAGAGAAAAAGAAAGCTGCTCCAAAAGCTGCTCCAAAAACAGCAGAGAAAAGCAGTGAAGATTTGGAAAAGGTATCATAAAGTTAAAAGAGATCTTGACTCAATAGTTGATTGAGCTGTAAAATTCCTCTTCTTTGTCGGGCGCCATTATTTTAGGCGCCCCATTTTTTGATGGTAATGCGAGAACAATAGTATCGCAGGCTACCATCGTTGAATATTTGTTAAGGCTGTATTAATGGCAACAATAAATCAGTTGGTTCGCAAACCAAGATTGAAACAAAAGAAAAAGAACAACGTACCTGCATTGCAGGCATGCCCACAACGACGTGGTGTATGTACACGTGTTTACACAACAACGCCTAAAAAACCAAACTCAGCAATGCGTAAAGTTGCTCGTGTTCGTTTGACAAATGGTTTTGAAGTTACATCGTACATCGGTGGTGAAGGTCATAACCTTCAAGAGCACTCGGTTGTACTTATCCGTGGTGGTCGTGTTAAAGATTTACCGGGTGTTCGTTACCACACTATTCGTGGTGCACTTGATACTTCAGGTGTTTCTGAGCGCCGTCAAGGCCGTTCTAAATACGGTGCTAAACGTCCAAAGAGCTAAGTTGATTAGCTGAAACGTTATTAAGAATTAGGAAAGACAGATGCCAAGAAGAAGGGTTGTTGCCAAACGTGAAGTTCTACCAGATCCAAAGTTTTCAAATATTGGATTGGCGAAGTTTATTAATGTCATCATGAAAGATGGCAAGAAATCAGTTGCTGAAAGCATTACTTACGGCGCACTAGCTGCTGCTGCTGAGGCGAAAGGCGCTGATGGTCTTGAAATCTTCCAAAAAGCAATTGAAAATATTAGCCCGATGGTTGAGGTTAAGTCCCGCCGTGTGGGTGGTGCAACATACCAAGTGCCAGTGGAAGTTCGCGCAGAACGTCGCGTTGCTTTAGGCATGCGTTGGTTAGTTGAAGCTGCACGTAAACGTGGTGAAAAATCGATGGGTATGCGACTTGCTGGTGAAATCGCTGATGCATTCGAGGGTAAAGGTTCTGCGGTTAAGAAAAAAGAAGATACACACCGTATGGCGGAAGCAAACAAGGCGTTTTCTCACTTCCGTTTTTAAGCTTTACCCTACGCTTAGAATATAGTTCGACCCTAGCTTAGAAATAGTTACACAGTTATACCTGTTCTTTAAAAATCATTTAACTTTAAGAGTACCGATAGTGGCACGAAGTACACCTATAAATCGATACCGTAATATCGGCATTATGGCTCACATTGACGCGGGTAAAACCACGACAACTGAGCGAGTGCTGTTTTATACTGGTATATCTCACAAAATTGGTGAGGTTCACGATGGTGCTGCAACTATGGACTGGATGGAGCAGGAGCAGGAGCGTGGGATAACCATTACCTCTGCTGCTACAACATGTTTCTGGTCTGGTATGGATAAACAATTTGACCAACATCGTATCAATATTATTGATACCCCTGGTCACGTTGATTTTACAATTGAAGTTGAACGGTCTTTAAGAGTATTAGATGGTGCAGTAGCAGTCTTTTGCGCTGTGGGTGGTGTAGAGCCACAATCTGAAACTGTCTGGCGTCAAGCCAATAAATATCATGTGCCCCGCTTGGCATTCATCAATAAGATGGATCGCTCAGGGGCAGATTTTCTCCACGTTATCAAGCAAATAAAAGAGCGATTAGGTGCAACTCCAGTCGCGATGCAATTGCCTATTGGTGCTGAAGAAGAGTTCGAAGGTGTTATTGATCTTGTAAGAATGAAAGCGATTTATTGGAATGAAGAAGATAAAGGCGCGACTTACGAAGCAAGAGAGATTTCAGCTGAAATGTTGGCAGAATGTGAACAGTTTCGAGAACTATTAACGGAAGCTGCCGCAGAAGCTAACGACGAGTTAATGGATAAATATCTGGAAGACGGAGAGCTTTCGGATGAAGAAGTAAAACAGGGAATTCGTATCCGAACCCTAGCCAATCAAATCGTGCCTGTGTTTTGTGGTTCAGCCTTCAAAAACAAAGGTGTGCAAGCGATACTTGATGCCGTTGTAGAGTACATGCCCTCACCTGAAGATGTGCCAGCAATCACCGGTATATTAGATGATGCTGATAATTCAGCAGGAACACGTGAAGCAAGTGATGAGCAACCCTTTTCTTCGTTAGCATTTAAGATTGCAACTGATCCTTTTGTTGGTACATTAACATTCTTTAGGGTTTATTCTGGTGTCTTAAAATCTGGTGATGCCGTATACAATCCCGACAAGGGGAGAAAGGAACGTATTGGTCGCATAGTACAGATGCACAGCAACAGTCGAGAAGAGATCTCTGAAGTTAGAGCGGGTGATATTGCTGCTGCTATCGGCTTAAAAGATACTACAACGGGCGATACCCTTTGTGATCCTGACCATCTAATTACCTTAGAGCGAATGGAGTTTCCTGAACCGGTTATTTCTGTTGCTATCGAACCTAGAACACAAGCTGACCAAGAAAAAATGAGCATTGCTCTTGGTAAATTGGCTAAAGAAGATCCTTCTTTCAAGGTGTCTACTGATGAAGAGTCAGCGCAAACCATTATTGCTGGTATGGGTGAGCTACATTTGGATATCATTGTCGATCGTTTAAAACGTGAGTTTACCGTTGATGCAAATGTAGGTGCGCCTCAAGTTTCCTATCGTGAAACTATTCGCAAAACAGTTGAAGCAGAAGGAAAGTTTATTCGCCAAAGTGGCGGCCGTGGCCAGTATGGACACGTATGGTTGAAAATTGAGCCCCAAGAGTCAGGTGCTGGTTATGCCTTTGAAAATGGGATTGTTGGTGGTTCAGTACCAAGAGAATACATCTCATCTGTAGATAAAGGTATACAAGAGCAGATGAAAAATGGTGTAATAGCCGGCTATCCGGTTGAAGATGTAAAAGTTACATTGTTTGATGGCTCCTACCACGATGTGGATTCGAATGAAATGGCATTTAAAGTTGCTGGTTCATTAGGCTTTAGGAATGGCGCGCTAGACGCAGACCCTGTGTTGCTAGAGCCAGTGATGAAGATTGAAGTGGTAACCCCAGAAGATTACATGGGTGATGTGATGGGTGATTTAAATCGCCGCCGTGGTTTGGTTGCGGGAATGGAAGATACAGCAAGTGGCAAGGTGATTAAAGCCGATGTGCCGCTAGCAGAGATGTTCGGTTACGCTACTGATTTGCGCAGTGCAACTCAGGGGCGAGCGACCTACTCGATGGAGTTCGCAAAATATGCTGAAACTCCAAACAATGTAGCAAATGCAATTATTAATAAGTTTAAGTAAAAATACAGTTAAGTGAGGTAGACGAGATGTCCAAAGAAAAATTTGAAAGAACGAAACCCCACGTCAACGTGGGTACGATTGGTCACGTTGATCATGGTAAGACGACGTTGACAGCAGCGATTACAAAAGTAATGGCTGAAGCACAAGGCGGCGAAGTAAAGTCTTTTGCAGATATTGATAA
>MAAB01038507.1_pt1 | contig 16497 bp, 13 predicted proteins | sample 1115991 | NCBI WGS metagenome assembly MAAB01 (sample SAMN04961124, study PRJNA320927) | seawater metagenome | isolation source: sample BD02T18 sea water enriched with oil for 18 days | place: USA:Gulf of Mexico | collected 2013-07-27
TTAGCTCAGGTTCATCGATAGCAGTTTTCTGATTCATTGTAGTTGTCTAAATATAGCCACACCAATAAAAATGCAGGATGATTCGCTTTGCGATTGAAGTTAGAGAAATTAAGCTAGATTTGAACACAGGACAGCTAAAAACTTATTGTTAATCTAAGTGTCTGTATCTTAGATTGCATTTGGCCAGTACCATAAACCTTTTGAAACTGTAGTGACAGGGCAAGCCTCATTGATTATTTATCGTTATCTTTCCAGGGAAATTTTTTTTAGTACATTTGCCGTCGCGCTAGTATTAGTTCCTATCATTGTCAGTGGTCGATTGATCAGCTTATTATCCAGGGCCACTCCCGGAGAGATGGACTTTATCTTTATTGCGCAGATGATAGGCTATCGGCTTCCCAGCATGTTGATGTTAATTCTACCACTGGCGCTATTTTTGGGAGTGTTACTGTCCTTTGGTAAACTGTATTTAGAGAGTGAAATAGCGGTACTCAAAGCCAGTGGAGTCAGCGGCAAGCGCCTGGTAGGTTACGCTTTAGGACCGGCTTTGGGGGGCGCTATCATTGTCGGTAGTCTCAGCCTTTATATATCTCCGATTGCCTGGCAGGCGCTTGAAGTTAGCTATGCGCAGCAAAACTCATTAAATGAATTAGACAAGTTGACAGCGGGGCGCTTTCAAAAATTGCCCGGAGGTAAAACTGTTTATACCAGTAATTTTATCGATAACCGCTCTAAGATGGAGCAAGTCTTTATAGCGCAGATCGACAAAAAAACCGCTAAGTTAGAAATTACTCTCGCCGCTTCTGCCCGTCAGCAGTCCAGTGACAAAAACAAGCGCTATCTGGTATTGGAAAATGGTATACGCTACACCGGTATCCCCGGGCGCGCCGATTATGAACAGCTTGGCTACAGCGAATACGGGTATTTATTACCCGAGAGGAAGCTCGTCATAGATACCTCTGAGCCCTATGCTAAAACGACCGCTTTTTTACTTGAAACTGATGATAGAATTTTCATTGCCGAGCTGCAATGGCGGCTGTCCCTGCCTCTGTTAGCCTTTATCGTGGTGTTGATCGCGGTTCCCCTGAGTAGAACTAACCCTCGTCAGGGGCGTTACGCCCAGTTAATCCCGACCATCCTATTGTATTTGGTTTACCTTTCACTACTGATGTCAGCGCGAGATAAAGTGGAAACTGGGGCCCATATAGGTTTGATTTGGCTGGTGCACTTAGTGTTCTTTTGCTACGGCTTAAGCTTGATATTCATGGAGCAATTCTGGACAAATTGTTTAAACAAACTGCCGAGCATCGGTTCCCTGTTAAAGAGGGGGAAATAACATGAAACGTTTAGATCGATACGTCGCCACTCAAGTGTTATCGGCAATTTTTATTGTTTTGCTGGTTATTCTGGGGCTGGATTTTGTATTCGCCTTTATGGATGAAATTGCCGATGCGACAGACGCCTATAACATGCCGGTGATTATGGAGTACTTATTGCTGCGCGTACCTGGACGCTTCTATGAGTTCTTACCGCTGAGTAGTCTGGTAGGTTGTCTGGTGGGTTTGGGGATGTTGGCCAGTCACAGCGAATTGACGGTGATGAGGGCTGCCGGGATATCAACCCTTAGAATTATTACTTCAGTGCTAAAACCGGCCATAGTGCTGGCTTTTTTCTCAATGGCGGTGGGCGAATTTGTGGTTCCGGTCACCGAGCAAGTGGCCCAGTCCAAGAAAGCTCTGGCGAAAGCCGGAGGCAAAGCGCTGCACTCCCAGTACGGTGTCTGGCATAGAGAAGGTAATACTTTTATTCATATCAATGCGGTGGTTCCCGGCGGGCGTATTGAAGGCGTGACACGCTTTGAGTTTGATGAGCGCGGCGTGCTTGAGGTAAGCAGTTTTGCTCAGTCAGGTCGCTATCTGCAAGACCATTGGTTGCTGTCAAATATCAGTAAAACAACCTTTAATGGCGACAGTACAGAGGTGTCGCAGCAGCGCAATGAACAGTGGAGCTTGGGATTGTCACCTGAGCTGTTGTCTGCTTTAGTGGTTGAGCCGCGGGATTTGTCGCTGAGCGCGCTCTGGTCTTTTTCCCACTACTTGTATCAACAAGATTTACAGGCGGATAGCTACTTTTTGGCATTTTGGAGCAAGGTGTTTCAACCGCTAACGGTGATTGCGCTGGTATTGATTGGTATTCTATTTATTTTTGGACCACTGCGAAGTGTAACAGTGGGGCAGCGGATCATAGCGGGAGTGATCACAGGGCTAGTGTTCAAATTCCTGCAAGATATTCTCGGTCAGGTCAGTGCTATTATTGGTACGCCGCCGCTAATCGCCGTGCTGGCACCCATAGTGATCTGTCTATTGCTGGGGCTTTTTCTGTTGCAGCGCTCTAAGGTATAGCTTAAGGGCGCAGTGCTAAATTCAGTCCTGCGCCATTTTGATTTATTTGATACCGGCAATACTTTAGTTTGAAGCTAGCGCAGAGAAGGTTTCTCGCGGGATTGGATCAAAGTAATGCGGTTAAAACAGTCGGTTCGACTAGTTTGCAGCTTTAGGATGTGTTTTTAGGCAGGTAAACTATTTCGCTATTGGACAGCATATCATGCCAGGTCAGTTTCTCGTCACTTATGAGCATCCACAGATAGCCAGCCCCCAGGCAGCTGACAGATAAAATAGCGACCAAAAAGCGAGTCAGCGCCTGAGTCCAGCTGATGGCGAACCCCTCTTTTGATTGGACTCTGATTCTCCACGCCATCATGCCAATAGTTTGCCCTGAACGGGTCCAGAAAAAGCCAAAAAAAGTAAAAATACTGATGAAGATCGTCGATTGAAATGCTGGTCCTGTGGCTGTTTCTGTATTCATCAACCACAGCCAAAGTGCAGTTACCGCAAAGGCCAGAGCTATTACTACCAGAAAATCATAACCTATGGCGCCGAGTCTTCTCAGTAGTGATGCATGGGAGGCGTTGCTTTGATCGAATGTTTTATTCATAGAATTTCACTGCAGCAGGTAAAGTACTGTCAGCTGTAGGCTGACAGTGTTAAAGGCAAAGTTATTGGAAGGGAGTTACATAGGTCTTTTTATATTCTTCGGCAAGATCCTTCGCTTCACTGATCTGTTCTTTTTTTAACTTCATTAACAGCCGGTTTTCGATTGAAGCGGCAGTGCTGTCGCCTAGGGCGGCTGCGTTATTCATCCAGGCAAATGCGATAATGTCCTGACTGGTGCTGTTGTCCTGACCGTGAGCAGTAGCGTAGAGGGTGCCCAGATAGAACATTGACTGGTTGTAGCCTTTGTTGGCGGCAATGCGATACCAGTTTTCCGCTTTAGCATAATCTTGCGTGACCCCGGTGCCAAAGTTGTAGCTGCGCCCAACATTGTGTTGCGCGACTACATAGCCCTGATCAGCTGCCAGTTGGTACTGAGCAAACGCCGCGTCTAAATCACGTTTCACCCCAAAGCCGTATTCGAGCATTTCACCGAAACGGTTCTGTGCTGTAGCATTTCCTGCACTGGCTTTTTGCTTAATCAGCTCCAGTTCCTTTAAGTACACAATGTCATCGAGTGCGCGCAAGCTGTTAACGCTGTCGATGTGGCCATTGCGTGCACCTTTTTTGTAAAAGCTTTTAGCCCGATCAATACTGCTCGGAACTCCCCAGCCGTTTTGGTACATCTTGCCCATCAGATTGGTCGCTGCTGGTTTGCCGGCATCAACCAGTGGCTTTAATTCGTGCAGTGCCGTTTTGTAATCTTTAGCTTCAATAGCTGCTTGTGCTTTAGAGAGGCTGGCGGCATTAGCGGGATTGACAATTAAGCAGCCAATAAGGCTGATGACAGAGAGTAGAGTTTTGTTGTTCATTACAGATGGGTTCCTGGGTGGCCTAATGATATGAGGCTAGGTTCTATATGTATCGGTTATTTTACGCCAGCACTGGCTGCGAATACATCAGAATCTATAAACAAAGCAGATATTTTTTTGATTTCAAATAAAAAAACACACATAAACCAATGGTTCAGCGAAGATCTCTGATCAATATTAGACCAAATGGAAAAAACAATGTAAAAGTTGGGTGAAATTCATTAGTATATTGTGCACAATTCCCTATTGGTTGTTTGGGGATTGTGTTTGTATATGTACAACTTGTAGTGAATTTGTTTAACTGCATATTAGTTCGATAGAATTAGCTGTGGAGTCAGTAATTAACTGCAAAAGCTTTGTGCGGGCAGTGCATTTTCCCAATACAGCAACCTATAAAAATAAACAAAATTGATCACGGAGATTTCAATGAAACGTCAACTATTAATGTTAACAGCAGCTGTAGCTTTTGCATCGTCTGCAGTCGCAGTTGAATTAAAGCCTGCTGTTGTTTTTGACATGGGTGGTAAGTTCGATAAGTCCTTTAACCAAGGAGTATACGAAGGGGTAGAGCGCTTCAAAACAGAAACAGGTATTAAATACCGTGAATTTGAGGTAACTAACCCATCGCAGCGCGAACAAGCTATTCGTAAGATGGCTCAGCGCGAAGCTAATCCAGTACTGGCAATTGGTTTCGCTCAGGCAACGGCTCTTGAAAAAGTAGCAAAAGACTTTCCGGATACTAAATTCAGTATCATTGATGCAGTAGTGTCTTTACCAAACGTTCAGTCTATCGTTTTTAAAGAGCACGAAGGATCATTCCTGGTCGGCATGTTAGCGGCAATGAAGTCTCAGACTAAAGCGGTAAGCTTTGTCGGCGGTATGGATATTCCTCTGATCCGCCGTTTCAACTGTGGTTATGCACAAGGTGCAAAATATGCGGTTGCAGATGTTAATGTGATCAGTAACATGACCGGTTCAACCCCTTCTGCTTGGAACGATCCGGTAAAAGGTGGAGAGTTGGCGCGCAGCCAGTTTGATCGTGGCGCAGATGTAGTATTTGCCGCAGCTGGTGGTACTGGTGTCGGTGTTTATCAGGCAGCTAAAGATGCTGGGAAATTTGCCATTGGTGTAGATTCAAATCAAAACCACATGCATCCGGGTACTATGTTGACCTCTATGACTAAGCAAGTGGGTGTAGCAGCTTACAATGCTTTTAAAGGTGTTAAAGATGGTTCTTGGCAGGCGGGCGTTAATGTACTAGGTCTGGCTGAAGGTGGTGTTGCCTGGGCGTACGATGAGCACAATAAAGATTTGATCACAGCGGAAATGAAAGCGGCTGTTGAAAAAGCGCAAGCGGATATTATCTCTGGAAAAATTGTTGTACATGACTACATGTCAAACAACGAATGTCCTTCACTATAATAATATTAAGAATGTGATTATTTGATGTTAAGTCAAGATAACACCTCGCAGGGGACCGATCGGTCACCTGCAATTGATTTACGTAAAATCAATAAAAGTTTCGGTCCGGTAAAAGCCAATAAAAATGTGGATTTGATTGTTGCCAAAGGTAGCATTCACGGCATTATAGGCGAAAATGGAGCGGGAAAATCAACCTTGATGAGTATTCTCTACGGCTTCTATGAAGCGGATAGTGGAGAGATATGGGTCAATGGTAAATTAACCAGTATCCACTCGTCTAAAGACGCGATAGCAACAGGTATTGGTATGGTACATCAGCATTTTATGTTGATTGATACTTTTACTGTGTTGGAAAATGTGATGCTCGGAGCAGAGCAGAGCAGCTCTTTGAAGCAGAGTAAAAAAAGCGCCAGGGCAGAATTGCAGCGGCTATCTGTTGAGTTTGGATTGGCAGTAGATCCCGATGCCATCACCGGTGACTTAGCTGTGGGCCTTCAGCAGCGCGTAGAAATCTTAAAGGCATTATATCGTGGCGCAGAAATCCTGATTTTAGATGAGCCCACAGGGGTCTTAACCCCTCAGGAAGTGCAGCAGTTGTTTGATATCCTCAGCGCCTTGCGTGAGCGCGGAGTGAGTGTGATGTTGATTACTCATAAGCTGCAAGAAATTATCGCTATTACCGATGAAGTGACGGTGATGCGCGGTGGCACTATGGTCGCCACCCGTGAGACGGCGAAAACAAATAAAGAAGAGTTAGCTGAGTTGATGGTTGGCCGAAAGGTTCTGTTAGAAGTCGACAAAGAATCAGCTAACCCTCAGCAAGTCTTGCTTGAAGCGGTTAATTTAACCCTTAGAGACAGTGCGGGCGTCGCGCGTCTAGACGACGTAAGCTTGCAGGTGCGCGCCGGTGAAATCGTCGGTATAGCCGGAGTTTCCGGCAATGGCCAGACAGAATTGTTAGATGTACTTAGTGGTATCAGTGCAGTGCAGCAAGGCAGTGTCGTGCTCAACGGTGTGACAATCGATAAAGACAATGTGCTCAACGCTAAAGACTTCAGGCATTTGAGTCTGGGGCACGTGGCGGAAGATCGGCACAAACAGGGCATGGTTACCCAGTTCAGTGCCCGCGAGTGTGCCATTATGGGCTTTCAAGATGAGCCGGAGTTTAATGGTCGGCTGTTAATGGATAATGCCGCAGTCACTGAGCACTGTACTAATTTAATGCAACAGTTTGATGTCCGTCCGAATAATCCGCATTTGAAAGCAGCCAATTTTTCCGGTGGAAATCAGCAGAAGTTGTGTATCGCCCGGGAAATCGAGAGGCAGCCAAAAGTACTCTTGGTGGGGCAGCCTACCCGAGGTGTCGATATAGGCGCCATTGAATTTATCCATCAGCAAATTGTCAGCTTGCGTGATGCGGGCAATGCGGTGTTAGTGGTATCAGTGGAATTGGAAGAGGTTATGTCTTTGTGTGATCGAATTTTGGTTATGTTTGAAGGGCGCATTGTCGGTGAAATGGCAGCTGTTGATGCAGATGCACAGAAATTGGGATTGCTGATGGGTAATGCTGGCGGCGATAACTCTGCAACTGGGGTAGCTGCACAATGAGTAATAAAACATTACCTACCTGGATTGATGTCGGGGTAATTCCGTTAATTAACGTCTGTCTGGCGTTCCTGGTTTCCGGGTTTGTAATTTTGTTGATTGGAGAGAGCCCACTGGAGGCAGTGCAATACATGATTACCGGCGCTTTTGGCTACGCTGAAGGTATCGGCTATACGCTCTATTACTCGACTAACTTTATTTTCACTGGGCTGGCTGTCGCTGTGGCTTTTCACGCCGGACTATTTAATATAGGTGGTGAGGGGCAGGCGTATATCGGTGGTCTGGGCGTCGGTTTGATGTGCATGAGCTTAGACAGCTTTATGCCCTGGTGGGCGTTGATACCTTTTGCCATCGCGGCAGGGGCGGCTTTCGGGGCTGCCTGGGCGTTCATTCCCGCTTACTTGCAGGCCTATCGCGGTTCACATGTCGTTATCACCACTATAATGTTTAACTTTATAGCCTCGGCGCTAATGGTCTATCTGCTGGTGAATGTATTAATAGAGCCAGGCACTATGTCCCCGCAATCGCGGGTGATTGCCGATGCTGCAATACTGCCATCGATGAAGGATGTATTTGCCGTATTTGGTGTCAATATAGCCAATAGCCCACTGAACATCGCTCTGTTTCTGGCACTGATTTGCTGTGTGCTGGTCTGGTTGTTGCTTTGGCACACCCGTTTAGGCTATGCGATTCGCATGATTGGATTTAACGAGCAGGCCGCAGTTTACTCAGGTATCAATACGCGTCGCACTATCGTAATTACTATGTGTATTTCCGGAGCACTGGCGGCAATGGTCGGTATCAATGAAGTGATGGGGGCCCAGGGCCGGGTGCTGTTAGATTATGTGGCGGGTGCTGGGTTTACCGGCATCGCCGTATCACTGATGGGGCGCAATCATCCTGTTGGTATCATCATCGCCAGCCTATTGTTTGGTGCCCTGTATCAGGGAGGCGCTGAGTTATCCTTTGAGGTTCCCTCTATTACCCGCGATTTAGTTGTGGTTATCCAGGGCTTGGTTATTTTGTTTTGTGGTGCTCTGTCACTGATGATCAAGCCGACTATAGAGAAGCTGTTTATGAAGTTCTTTGCAGCTAAGGAGAGCGCAAATGTCTGATTTTATGTTGATAGCGATTTCTACTTTAGATGCAACCATCAGGGTTTCTACCCCGTTAATTCTCTGTGCTATGGCGGGTTTGTTCTCTGAGCGCTCGGGTATTGTCGACATAGGTTTGGAGGGAAAAATGCTGGCGGGTGCTTTTGCAGCAGCTGCCATGGCCGCCGTTACCGGCTCTGCTTGGATGGGTCTGGGAGCTGCCATTGGTGTCTCGATATGCATGGCCCTACTGCACGGTTTTGCCTGTATTACCCATAAAGGCAATCAGGTAGTCAGTGGTCTGGCAATTAATATTCTGGCCTCGGGGCTTACTGTGACACTGGGGATTGCCTGGTTTCATCAAGGTGGGCAGACACCACTATTGTCCGGTGATGCGCGCTTCTTCTCTATCGATCTTCCCGGTGCGCTGGCAGTGGCGGATGTTCCAGTGTTAGGGGCGATTTATACGCAGTTGATTAGTGGTCACAATGCCTTGGTTTATATCGCTTTTATGACAGTTCCTGTTACTTGGTGGCTAGTGTACCAGACGCGATTTGGACTGCGTTTAAGAGCAGTGGGTGAGAATCCACAAGCTGTTGACACTGCCGGGATCTCGGTATTTTGGTTGCGCTATCGGGCGGTTATTTGTGCCGGGATACTCTGTGGCATAGCAGGTGCTTATCTATCCATCGCGCAAAACGCCTCATTCATTCGTGAGATGTCTGCAGGTAAAGGGTATATCGCCCTGGCGGCGCTGATTTTTGGTAAGTGGCGACCTAAGACAGCATTACTGGCCTGTCTATTGTTCGGTTTCTTAGAGGCTCTGACAGTGCGTCTTGAAGGCGTGCCGCTACCGCTGATCGGTGAAGTTCCGGCGCAGTTGATGCAGGCAACGCCTTATATATTGACAGTGGTATTACTGGCGGGCTTTATTGGAAAAGCCATTGCCCCTAAGGCCATCGGCATACCTTATTCAAAAGAGCGCTGATGTAGTGCTTGTGTCTGTACTACAGGCACAAGCTACATTTTTGGTCGCTATACTTAATTTATTTCTCAAACGACTGAGCACATTGATAGTGCCAGGGGTCCTACAGTGAAAATATACAACTATGGTGCAATCAACATAGACCATATCTACCAAGTTCCGCATTTGGTTAAGCCAGGTGAAACACTTTCTAGTAGCAGTTATCAGCAAGTGCTTGGCGGTAAAGGCGCCAATCAATCTATTGCCCTGGCCAAAGCGGGTGCGCAGGTACTGCATATAGGACGCTGTAACAAAAGTGATCAGTGGGCGATAGAGCAGTTAAGCCAGGCAGGGGTTAATTGTGACTTGGTCGAAGGGGTAGACCAGCCCAGCGGTCACGCCATTATCCAGGTTGATCAACAGGCGGAAAATTGTATTGTGCTCTTTGGTGGTGCCAATCAAAGTTTTACTGCGCAGGATATTAAAAGCGCGCTTAAAGGAACGGTTGCCGGTGATTGGCTGCTGTTACAGAATGAGTGCAGTAATATCGCCGATGCGGTAAATTATGCTGCAGATGCCCAGTTGCAGGTGGTGCTTAACCCTTCGCCAATGCTGAGTAATATAGACGAGTTCCCGCTGCATAAGGTATCACTACTGGTTGTTAATGAGGTGGAACTGCAGCAGCTGTTACAGCTAGAGTGCGAGACTAAAGAGCAGATGGTTGAGCAAGTACGCAAGGCATTTCCAGACACTGATGTGGTCGTTACTTTAGGTGCGCAGGGGGCTATGTGGATTAATGCCGATGAACAAATTCAAGTCGATGCCTATGAAGTAGAAGTGGTTGATACAACCGCGGCCGGAGATACCTTTCTGGGCTTTTTGCTTGCGGCTATCGGTCGCGGCGAATCAAAAAGAACGGCTCTGATAGCAGGTTGCAAGGCCTCATCGCTGGCGGTACAGAGTCTGGGGGCTTCCTCTAGTATTCCCACAGCGGCTCAGGTAGCCGCTCTTTAATTGAAAATTAAGAGGGTGCACAGCGCAGTTGTAAATCTGTTTGCTGTGCTCTTTTAGTAAATTTAGATGTGATGACATTATGAAAAAAATTATTTTAGATACGGATCCGGGCATTGATGATGCAATGGCAATCTTTACTGCCATGGCGCACCCGCAGATAGAATTACTCGGTTTAACCACTACTTTTGGCAATGTCTCGGTAGAGCAGGCGACCACTAATGCGCTGTCTTTGGTTGAAATGGCGGGCTTAGATATTCCAGTGGCCAAAGGTGTCGGCACTCCCTGGGTGAAAGAGCTCAACCCGTTTCCGGATTTTGTACACGGTGTCGATGGTTTTGGCAATGTCAATTTGCCAGCGCCAAAAGGTCAGCCGATAGCGCAAAGCGCTGCACAATATATCGTTGAGCAAGTAAATGCCTGTCCCGGTGAAATTACCTTGGTCGCCGTGGGTCCGCTGGGCAACTTAGCCGCGGCGCTGCAAATCGATCCAAGTATTGCCGAAAAAGTAAAAGAAGTAGTGCTGATGGGGGGAGTGATTGCTGCAGATGGCAATGTGTCTCCAGTCGCAGAAGCCAATATTCTCTCAGATCCGCACGCCGCCGATAAAGTCATGGCAGCAGCTTGGTCAGTGGTTATCGTCGGTTTAGATGTTACCCATCAAGTGGTATTGAACAACGCATTATTCGCTAAAATCGCTAAAGAAAATACTAAAGTGGGCCAGTTTATGGCCGACGCTGCGCAGTTCTACATAGATTTTTACAGTAGTATCCGGGATATCGATGGCTGTTACGCACACGATGTTTCCGCCGTTGCCTATGTCGTAGATTCAAGCATGTTTGGCACTATTGAAGGTGAAGTCTGTGTGGCAACTGATGGTGTTGCTATTGGTCAGACTATTATGAGCCGCTTTGGTATCCCTTACCCGCTGACATTTTGGCAGGGACGACCTAAGCAAAAAGCTTGTATGCAAGTGGACAGTACTAAGCTGGTGGCTTTGTTTGAAGATGCTATGACCAGTGACTACTGGAATTAAGAAGATTGTCAGGCGAGGGCGGCAGTAGCTGGCCCTGGCAATATTGAGAGGACTACATTGTATGGCGAAGTTAGAAGCTATCGATTTCAACGCAGCGGATGCCAGTGAGAAATTTGTCGCATCCCTGCGCGAAACCGGTTTTGGCGTATTGAAAAACCATCCCATTAACCAGCAGCTGGTGGAATCTATCTACAGCCATTGGCAGCAGTTTTTTGATGGAGATAGTAAAGCAGACTTTTTATATAACAAAGGTCCACAAGACGGGTTTTTCCCGGCAACACTCGCTGAGTCTGCCAAGGGGCAGTCAGTCAAAGATATCAAAGAGTACTTCCATTACTATCCTTGGGGGCAGTGTCCAAGTGAGTTAAAGGCAGAGTTGGCCCAGTACTATACTCAGGCCACTGGTCTTGCCGCACAGCTGTTGAATTGGGTTGAGAGGCACAGTCCGGGCGATGTTGCTAAAAAATATCGCCAGCCGTTAAGTAGCATGATTGCAGACAGTGAGCAGTCGCTTTTGCGAGTATTGCACTATCCGCCGCTGCAGGGGGATGAGGAGCCTAGTGCAATTCGCGCCGCCGCCCATGAAGACATCAATTTGTTAACGGTGCTGCCCGCTGCCAGCGAGCCGGGATTGCAGGTCAAGGCAAAAAATGGTGATTGGTTAGATGTGCCCAGTGAGTTTGGTAACTTGATCATTAATATTGGCGATATGTTGCAGGAAACATCCGGAGGGTATTTTCCCTCCACTACTCATAGAGTGGTAAACCCGGCTGGTTCTGATATGAAAAAATCACGAATATCGCTGCCGTTGTTTTTGCATCCCAATCCAGAGGTGGTGTTGTCGGATAAATACACTGCTGGGAGTTATTTGCATGAGCGGTGATCTGAAGATCATTAATAAGGGCCGCATTCGCGGTCTTTTTTTTGCCTGCTGTAATTACTGGTAACTGTTTATATAAAGAGTAAATGCAGAATGCGACAAGTGTATGTAGTTTAGAGGGTACAAATTAAATAATTACTTAATCAAATGATTGGTAGGGTTGTTTGATATTGAGACTCAAAGAGTTATGCGGACGGGCTGGGAATGAAGAGAAGAGTCGGCTGATCGACAATTAGAGACAGTTAGCTTTGTTATTATTGTTGCTGGCTGTTTCCGTTTCGCTATTGATCTGATCAGCACATGATAGTCTCAATTATTATTGTTATGGAGACCGATTATTTTTCTACATTTGCCTGTTATTATTTTTATTACTAGATAATGTAGTTTGTTACATTTTATTTTTATTATGTATAGTTAAATGCATTTCCTGTGCCATGTTTATAACATGTTGTTTTAAAAGGATGTTGAGTGTATTTAAGAAAATTTCTTAAGAAGAGTTCCTATAGTGCTACTTATCTATACCTCAGTGTTACCTTTAGTAGCGCGCGGGTAACAGTGCCAAGTAACACACCATTCCCATGTATATGTTAAAACAATCCATTCATTTTATATTAATTCATATCATTGTTTTACCTGTGTATTTTTTGATCATATTGGCTAATCTAAACAAAATACATATCAAAACAGTGGTATTTGGCGTAATATTGTTGGTCTTTATCTATAGGTTTAGGGTAATAAAATAGCGTCGCTAGCAATAATTTTTACCTGTCGCTGCACTACAACAAAAACAATAACTTAACAGTTTTGACTAGGGGGCGGAATGGCGCTGCGATTATCAAAAGGATTTCTTACTATTACTCAAGCCGGTGCTATAGCAGCATCATTCTTTAGCGCAACAGTACACAGCGCCAATCTAATCGATGTGTACCAGCAAGCTAAAGAGAGTGACCCAATCTACTATGCCGGTTTTCACCAGCATCAAGCCTCGATTGAAATCTACCAGCAAGCCAAGGCGGTATTGCTGCCAAACATAAAATTGAGTTACAACAGAACCGATACGACTCAAGATATTGTCAGTTCAGATAACGCAGTGTTTAATTCAGGTAAAACTTCATTCCCGACCACTGCACTTAACTTGTCAATTACCCAATCTATCTACAGCTTCAGCAACTGGGCTTATTTTAAGCAGGCCAAAGAAGAAGTAAAGCGGGTCGCAGCCGAGTTGGAAGAAGTCAACCAAAGCCTTATATTCCGAGTCGCAGAAGCGTATTTTAGTGTGCTTGGAGAGCAAGATAACTTTGTCGCTATCGCCGCTGAGGCCTCTGCGTTAGAAAAGCACTTCGAGTTGGTGAGCAATCAGCGCAGTAGTGGTCTGGCACGTATGACTGATTTTTTAGATGCGCAGGCCCGTTTTTTGCAAGCGCAGGCGAGAAAAGTTGAAATTGCCAACGACTTGCAAGATGCGATTCAGGCGCTGCGAGAAATGACCGGAGTACTGCCTGACAGTTTGATCGCTCTGGGCAATGAATTACAGTTGGTAAAGCCCGATCCCTATGTGGCTGATAACTGGCTGGAGCTTGCTGCTGAGCAAAACCCGTTAGTGCTGGCCAAGCGCAGTGCCGTGGCCGTATCGCTTCAGGAAGTACGCCGTCAGCGCGGTGGTCACTACCCCACCCTGGATTTAACCATGACTCAAAACAACCAGGAAACCGAAGGTTCTTTGTTTGGTGGTGGCAGCGAGGTGGACACACGAACGATGATGTTTACCTTAACAGTACCGATATATGCCGGTGGTGCAGTGGTCTCCAAAGTGCGCGAGACGCTGAATTTGCAATATAAGGCGCAAGATGAATTAGAACAGACGCTGCGCGCCAATGCCCGCGAAACTCGGGCTGCATTTAATGGTGTCGTTGGGTCGATCAGTAAAGTTCGAGCGCTAAAGAAGTCTCTGGAGGCCTATGAGTTGGCTGTTGATGCCAAGCGAACTTCTTACCAATCGGGTTTGGAGTCGGGAGTGAGTGTGCTTGATGCTGAACGTGATTTGTTTATTGCCCGCAGTGACTTCTCCAGCGCCCGCTACGGATATCTGCTGAATATATTAAGCCTTAAACGCGCAGCGGGTACTCTGTCTCTGGTCGATTTAGAGGACGTAAATACTTATTTGCAGGGTGATGCAGTGCCAACTGATGTGCAAGATATCTTTTCGCAGATAGAAGAGCTGTCTTTTTAAGGGCTTAGTTGGTTGTCTGTCCGCGTTTGGTTTTAGTGGTCAGCACAAGGTTTAGCAAAGAATTAAAGTTAAAAGGTCTTGGCTAAAGACAATTTTGTAAAAGATCTATTTAACATCAAACAGAGAGCAATTGGTTGCTCTCTTGAAAATATAGGCAAAGTGCTAACTTTGCGATTCTGAGAATTAAGGGGACATACAGTGGCAACTCAATTGTTAATTTACGGACAAGTTGAAGCAGTAAACAAACAGCGTCATCAGGACTGGTCTGTTAAAGCGGGTAGGGATTTTAATTTTGCTAAAACAGTGAACTCAGTACCGCTGATGGCCGTGGAGTTTCCCAGTGCTGCTGCAGATTACAGCATAGTATTTGCAGGTTCTGGTGATGAATTGTTGCCGGTAGTGGTTATGGGAATTCGTGAAGATGAAAACCTCTACATAGATTCGGCGGGTGCCTGGAATGTTGATTATGTACCTGCCTTTATTCGCCGCTATCCTTTTGTGTTCGCCAGCACTGATGAAGGCGATACGCTGACATTATGTGTCGACGAAAACTATGAGGGCTGCAACCAGGAAGGGCGCGGTGAGCGTCTTTTTGATGCCGACGGTGAGCGCACTCAGTACTTAGGTAAAGTATTAGACTTTTTACAAGATTATCAGCAACATTTCCAACGCACTCAGTCATTCTGCAAGCAGCTAAATGCTCTGGGTCTGTTTGAAGATATGGGTGCTAAGTTTACCTTGGCCAGCGGTGAAGAGCGCACTTTATCCGGTTTCAAAGTAATCAATAGAGAAAAGCTTAAAGCGCTGTCCGCAGAGGATGTGCAAAGCTTGTTTGATAATGATGGATTGGAGTTGGTCTATTTGCACCTGCAGTCTATGCAAAATTTAAACAAAGTTTTAAAGCATCTGCCTGCAGATACTGCACCGGAGTCAGCAGCAAGTGATTTACTCCCGGGCGACAGTACACAGCACTAAAAAGGCGGTTTCTGCCTTGTGAGCCCAGGCTTGCACAAAGATACGATCAGTTAATGTTATAAAAAATGGGTTTAAGCTATGGCTATTTTTCGATCTACAGGTAAGCAATCTATTAAGTCAAGAATCAGAACTTTGACTGAAAAATTTACGCAGCCTAAAAAGAAACGCTTGATCAGTGCGATTGAGCGAGCCAATCCAGTAGGAAAGAGCAGTGCTATGAACGATTTGTTCAAGCAAAATGCCTTCCAGTTGGAACAGCTTGAACCCAGGTTACTGCTCTCTGCAGATCCGTTGGCAGCCGCATTTGCCGCCAGTGCCGATGTCACCTTGCAGGTGATTGAAAAAGTCGATGCTCAGCAACAGACTCAGCAATACATTCAACTGATTGACAGCAGTGCTGGAGCCAACTCAACAGTGCTGGGAGAAATGGAAATAAGTGCTATCGCCGCCGGCGATATCATTACTATCACAGGCTCTGCTGGAGACGATAAACTTACCGTCGATAAATCATTCCTGGACTTGGGTGAGCAACCCTATGTAGTGCAGTTTGACGGTGCTGGCGGTAGCGATACTGTCGCGCTTAGCAGTGATGTGGAGGAAAGCTCCTGGCAGATTAGTGGTGATTTTGAAGGTTCTCTTGGCGATAACGGATCAGTAGAATTCCTCTCGGTTGAAGATATCCAGGCAACTCACAGCAGTGATTCGTCACATGTGCTGTCGACGATCAATGATAGTTACCAATGGCTGATCCAGCAAGATAATCAAGGCGTTCTGGCCACACTTGAAGCTCAGCAGTTTTACGAGCTACAAGACGCCAGTAATTCAGGTATTAAGTTTACCGGCTTTGATACCTTAGCCGGTAGTGGTACCGATCAGCTCAACTACTCTCAGTATTCTGCCAGCGGTGTAACTGTCGATTTAGAAACCGGTGATGCTACAGGTTTTACCCAAGTGGCCGGTATCAATACTATCGTTGGTTCCGATCAGGATGATGTACTGGCCGGAGATACTAACGATAACAATTTTGTCGTAGATTTTGGCGATACAGTTTCAGGTGCGGGCGGCTATGATGTGCTTGTTTATCGTGATCAAGGCGCTACAGGCATTGATATTGAATTAAGCAAGGTTGTCGCTGAGTCCGATTTTATATTACACAGCGGTGACTGGGCCAGCACGACCTTCACTGGTGACGGCGGTATGATTACTGCCAATGATGTTGATTTTCTCAGTGCTTTTGGTGGCAGCGGTGACAACTACTTCGACTTTTCGGCTGCTGATGTGCAATTGCACTTGGACGGCGGAGCGGGTGATGATCATCTGATTGGCGGCGCTTTAGACGATCTGCTAACCGGCGGCAGTGGTGCTGATTTAATCGATGGTCGTGATCACGTCTCAGGCGATGAATTATTCGAGTTGCG
>MAAB01007501.1_pt1 | contig 16435 bp, 1 predicted proteins | sample 1115991 | NCBI WGS metagenome assembly MAAB01 (sample SAMN04961124, study PRJNA320927) | seawater metagenome | isolation source: sample BD02T18 sea water enriched with oil for 18 days | place: USA:Gulf of Mexico | collected 2013-07-27
AGACCTTTCAAATCCAAAAATGTGGCTAAGTAATAACCGAATAAGCCAACAAAAGCAGCAGTAAGCCACTGCCTAGGGGGAAGTTGAATATTCTGTTTACGAATAATAATAGCGCCAATTAATAAATAAACCGGCAAGGCAAGGCTCATACGTAATAGCATCAAGCTTAAGGCGTCTATGCCATAGGCATAGGCCCACTTGATAATGATAGGTTTGCATGAAAATAACAGGGCTGCCCCAATGGCGTAAGTAAATCCTTGCTGATTGTCACTAGCACTAATTGAATGATTCATATGATTCTTTTAAGAAGGTTTGGTAGATATAAAAGTGGCAAAATAGCTTGGGTGACATGCTTAACGGTTTGCTAGAATTTAGCCAAACTTATCCATTTTATTTGATAAACCGAGTAATGTATTTACAACGTCTCTAAGAGTTCATAGGCAGTACTATTCTCAATGAGTTTATTTTTGTTTGTTCAAACATAGAACAACCCCAAGTTACTTCATCAGCTGTTAGCTTATAGTTAATTTTCTCGAATAGGGCACTCAAGCAAGCACTGTAAAGTACCTACAGTGATTGAGCAAGAATAAGGCGTGCTTGATAGATGAATATAATTAGTTTAATAGTGATGTCTTTTTAATAAGAAAATAAATGAAAGTATTATCAATAATGGCAATGTAGGATCAGAGCTATTTCCGGATCCTATACTGCCACCTCCGCCGCTACCACTACCACTGCTAAGAGGGGGCGGTATCACTACAGGTTTCAATATCGCAATCCCCCCCGGGTCTTTTATTATTCGGTTTATCTGACCATCGGTATCATTGCCCCCGCCATCACTAATGATTAATTTAATGCAGCCATGGCCCTGAATAAGACCAAGGCTATAGCTTGAGCTTGTCAGGTCAGGGCACTGACCAGTAGAGTTTGCAGCACTAGCAATGCTATTATTGGCATCGATTATAAATGCAGACCAACCATAGATAGGATGGAATTTACGGTATTGCGCATTGGCAGGTATAGGCTGGCTCAAACCGATAACAACCACTACTGAATCCCCCGCTTGTTTTAGGCCATTAATTTCAAAGTCATACAAGTCTCCCACAACTTCATAATTGTCTTCTATCTGACTAGCCAAGCCACCAGCACTGCCGCCGTGTTGCATTAAGTCGTCAAAGCTAAGCCCTTCAGTATACTTCTCTGCAGCCAAGGCCGTGGTACCTAAACGTAAGGTCAGGCCGGGTTGAGTGGCGAGTAAGTTGGAATTAGTGTCCCCTGGCAGGGTGCCCAATAGGTGAGTTTCGGTCGTGGTATCTAGATAATCGGGGACGCCGTCCATATCCGTATCGCCATAACCTTCTTGATTATCGCTTATGCCATCACCATCGGTGTCACCAGTGCCTAAAACCGGTGCTTGTTCACTAATAATGAGTAAGGTTGAGGCTACTGCGCTTAACGGTGGATTACTGCTGTCGCTTACCCTGACTTCAATAGTAAACATGCCTGCTGTTGTGGGACTTATAGCGAAGCTGCTGGAACCTAAATTTGTGGGAGCGCTGAGGAAGTTATCGGTTAACTGCCAATCTATACTGTGAGTATCCCCCTCATTGGCATCAGTAATAATAGCGCTAATGATCACATCACCTTGACCTATATACACATGATTACTGGTGAAGCTGGCTTGTTGAATAGTTAAACTAACCTGGGGTGCGATGGCGAGAGGATCTGTACCTGCTAGGTATTCTTGCAGATTTAAAATGCCATCGTTATCGGAATCCAGCAGAGCATCAGCGGGATTCAAACTATCTAGGCTATAGGTGATTTCAAAGTCGTCGGGCATACCATCATTATCATCATCTAGATCACAAGCATTGCCTTGGCCATCATCATCCGTATCCAGTTGTGATGGATTGGATAGAATGGGGCAGTTATCTCTGGTATTGATAAATCCATCCTCGTCGGGATCAGATTCTGTATTTATAACGAGAGGGTCGCTGCCGAGTATAAATTCCTGCAGATTTAAAATGCCATCCAGATCCGTATCCAGACTGGCGTCGGTATTATCCAACGGATTTAGGCCAAAGGTGATTTCAAAACTGTCCGGCATACCATCATTATCATCGTCCGTATCGCAGGCATTACCCAGGGTATCCAGATCTGTATTCAGCTGCTCAAGGTTGGCAATTAACGGGCAGTTATCCTTGGTATTGATAATGCCATCTGCATCAGGATCGGTTTCTGCATTAATTGTATGGGGGTCGGTTTCCAGTAGGAATTCTTGGTAATTATTTAAACCGTCCTGATCGGGATCCAGCGTAGCATCCACCCCATCCAGAGGGTCAAGATTAAAGTTTGTTTCAAAAATATCGGTAATACCATCGCCATCATCATCTGGGTCGCAGGCGTTACCTAGGTTATCCATGTCGTGATCCAGTTGATCGGCATTGGCGATATCGGGACAGTTATCGGCAGTATCTACTATGGCGTCGCCATCCAGATCTAGATCAATATTTAATACCAGAGGGTCTGTGTCGAGTAAAAATTCTTGCAGGTTAAAAATACCGTCACCATCAGGGTCTAAATTGGCATCCGTTTTTAATAAAGGATTTAAGCCATAAAGAATTTCAAAGCTGTCGGGCATGCCGTCATTATCATCATCTAGGTCACAGGCATTTCCTAAGCCATCGCTGTCCGTATCCAGCTGGGACGGGTTGGCATTGATTGGGCAGTTATCATTAAAGTTGGCGATTGCATCTGAATCGGCATCGGTATCGGTATTGATTACCAGAGGGTGACTGCCTAATAAGAATTCCTGCAGATTGTTTAAGCCATCGATATCAGAATCCAACAAGGCATCCGTGGCATCCAGTGTGTTCAGGCCATAGATAGTTTCAAAATCATCCGTCATACCATCGCCGTCATCATCCAAATCACAGACATCTCCTTGGTTATCCCCATCGGTGTCCAACTGATTCAAATTCGCATTGATAGGGCAGTTATCCAGATTGTTTACAATACCATCACTATCGAGGTCCAATCCTGGATTAATTACCAGAGGGTCGGTACCTAATTGGAATTCCTGCAGGTTGTTAATGCCATCTGAATCGGGATCTAGATTGGCATCGGCGGGATCAAGGGGGTCCAAAGAATAGCTATTTTCCCAATCATCTATCATCCCGTCACCATCATCATCGCTATCACAAACGTCGCCGAGGCCGTCGGGATTATTATTAATTAGCTGGTCGGTATTTAATTGATCGTTATTGGCGATCAATGGGCAGTTATCATTAAGGTCACTAATTAAATCGAGGTCGGTATCCAAATTAATAGCGGCTGGCATATCAAGGATAATTTCAAGAGTTTCTCTATCGGATAATTGGAATGAAGTTGTGGTGGTATTTTCGTAACCCGAGACAATACTGGTAACTGTCATGGGGGCGCCGACATTGCTGGTCAGCACAACATAATTGCCATTGTATAAAATGCTGGTTGAAGCAAACTCGCCAAAGCTGTTGCTAATGGAATCACCCACATTACTCAGGATGAGCTTTTGATTCGTCACCGAACTTTTAACCAACGCAATAATGGTTCCTATCTGCGCATTGGTATCATCGGTATGAAATACAAATACCTGATTGCTGGTGGTAATTAACCCAAAGGCATCAACGGCTTCTACCTTCCAGTAATAAGTCGTGTTGTCGCAAAGGGCGGCAATACTGTCTACGTAGGTACTGGATGAGGTTAATTCCTGTTGTAAGTAAACACCACTTCGTACAGTACAGGTACCATCGCTATTAGCCCGGGTAAAGTCGGTAAAACTGTTATCGTCTGCAATGAGTAAGTTATAACTTACATTGTCAGCGTCTGGATCAATGGCATCCTCCCAGTCAAAGGTAGTAATAGTATTAACGGTATCGGTGCCATTCCAAGGAGCTAAGGCACCGGGTGATACAAGGCTAAAGGCGGTCGGTAATTGATTGGCTGCAGGAAGCGGAAGCCGATTTTTATACAGTACCGAACGCTTGGCTGGAGAAACGACGCCGGTAAAACGGTCATTAACATAATAAAAGAGTTCATATTTTCCTGCTTGATCAAAAGCATCGTAGGTCAGGGTATATGCATCACCGGGATTTAATGGAGGATTAAACGCTCTGCGTATAAAGTTACTACTGAGTTGTTCTGTGGTGCTTTGGCTGGCGCCGTCGAGACTTGCCTGTGGAGTTCGAATTTCTACATAAGCCTGGTTAACCTGAAAATCATCATTGGCAAAAAGTTCTAAATTAGCACTGCTGGTATTTTCGTCCAGGTAAATTGTGCTGGTTACACTAACAATATCAGCGGGGTTAAAGACATCATTGGTGAGGGAGCTTTGGTCAAATCCCAATACAATATCTTTGGCTAACTGACCGTCACTAGAGTTGGTAAATAACTGGTTACTGCCGCTGCCATTACCATCGTCATCAAGTAGGGGGTGTTGTACTGCATCATCTAAAAATCCCGCCGCACTGTTGGCCGATAAATCCCCTCCACGGGTATAGATCTCGGTTTTAACGGTGGCAATTTTAAACGCTGTCTTGATTTTTTTACCTTTGCCTAAAGAATGAAATAGTTCTTCTAAAAAGTATTCTCCTACTCGAATACCATCATCTTCAGTCGGCCCTTTATAAGATTGTTCTGCTGCGGTTGCACTGGTAATTATAATGCGACCATTGGCGGAGACATCGGCAATAAACCCTCCTGAGTAACAGGCGCCAATAATCACGATGCGTTTATTGTTAATGGCCAATTGAATATCGAACTGATCCATATTGGATTCAAGTTGTGTTAACCAAGCATTAAGCTCTGTGGGCGTGATGGTTTCATTATCAATATAAAAAGACGTTTCTGTTGTATCTGTGGCGATACCCCCATGATCAACAAATATGATGTAAACCGGTGCGGGCCGGTTCTGCACTTCGGTGGCCAGGTTTTCGATGGCCGCTTGAATTGCCGCTTTCGTGGGTATGGCATCAACCCCAGTTTGGTTTATGTCATAATTAAAATAGTGAATGTCTTGATCGACAAACCCTCGGTCTTTTAATTTTTGATAAATACGGTTAGCTGTTTTGTTATGGGAAGCGAGGCCAGATTCGTTGGGCAATTTACCTTCAACAAGAATCGCGTAACCCGCAGAGGAGCCAACCAAAAGATTAACTGGGTCTGAAAAAACCGCAGCCATTTGGGCATTACCGACAAATTCGGCCTGTAGGTTATAAGGCCCAGGAGAATCAAAGCTAATATCATTGGCCCCACCACTACCCAGCTGCAATAGACTGGTCTGACCACTGAAATTGGTTGTCAGGTTAATATCCGGTAGTAGGTTACCTTCTGGATCCGTCACATGCAGAATCAGCGCGGTATTGGTTAAGTCGGCATTGGTATTATTTAATCGGGTGAGGGTTAAACTGGCATCCGTGGTTTCGCCATTGGGAATGGTGGCATTGGTCAGGGTAAGGCTTAATGATGTGGCTGCAGGAGAGCCGTTATAAAAAGTAAAGTCGTTGCTAACGATGCTGCTATTACCCGCCAGATCTGTGATTCTAATTTTAAGGTTGTAGTTAGCATCACTCACCCAGGCCGGAGTGCTACTGTCATAACTCCAGGTTAAATAATTATCTGAGCTGGTGGTCGCTAACCAGACCGCAGAGCCGGATACTAATGCTCCATTAACGATTTGAACTGAGTTACTACCATCGGTTATTTGTATTTCAACATTGGCTAGACCCGATCCTAAATCCAAAGCACTGCCCGATATAACAGGCACTGAATTCTGGATGCTCTGGTTTGCCGGCGTGTTAATTGATCCTGCGGGAAGTTGTAAATCAAAAATATACGTTTCACTTTGCACCGACTCAGTATTCACACTGGTGGCACTGTCTTTAGAATAAAAACGTAAATTGGCACTGCCTAGACTGGCTGCAATATTTACGCTGGTAACACTGGCATTTACCTGGGTGAAATTATTAATACTAACTGCATCCTCTAAAGTGTAATGAATACTCGTACAGCCAGTGCCTATATCCTCAAAGCAGGCAATGTTAACACTGGTATCGCCGTTGTAATTTCCCCCTGCAGGAACAGCCAGAGTAGTAGGGGCTCGGGTATCGATGACATTAATAGTAAAGCTGGGCAGTGCATTAGTTTCTACACCGTCTGAAGCCGTTAATACGATATTGCTAATAACGCCATAGTCATCATTGGAAGCAACACCGGATAAAACCCCTGTGCTGGTATTGAAACTTAACCATGCTGGTAACGCAGTATGATCGCCTCCACTAAATAATAAACTGACGGATAATGTTTGGCTGACCAGATCGCCGCCGTCGCTGATGGTTGGAGTAAAGCTATAAACAGTATCGGGAATGGCTTGGGTGGATGCTGTGCCAGAAATAGTTGGGGTAATATTAAAATCAAAATCATCAACCCCATTTAAAATTCCATCTTCATCAATATCCGTGTCCGAGTTATCACCGCAGCCATTGCCCGAGGTAATTAAGTTAGGATCAGCGGCACCGCAGTCCCCATCCGTATCGGCCCATTCAAGAATGTTTAGTGGGAATAGGTCAACACCATCGAGGTAAGTATCATTGTCGTCATCACCATCACAGGCATCACCGCCGTTGGCTGGCCCTGTGGAAGTTCCGGCAATAGCGTCGCCATCTGTGTCTATTTGATTGGGGTCATAGGTGTCAACACAAAGGTCGACATCGTCAGTAATCAAGTCCAGATCATGATCGACCTTGGCGGTAATCACTAGGTTGTTAACATCTGGAGTTTGCAGTGGGGAGAGAGAGCTTAGTTGTGCTTTCCAGCGCAGATCATCACCTAAGTCTGGAAATGTAAACTCAGTATTTGCAAGTACCTGATAAAATTTAGCGCCACCATCATTACTTAAATACCAATCGATGGATGTATTACTGGGCAAGTTTTGTATTGGGCTTAGGGTGGCTTTTAAGATATCACTGTCGGTATCCACTGGCAGAGATACTGCAACGCCCTTGTTGTTATTATAAAGTCGAGAGCGATAGAGAAAGTTTTTATTATCACTATTGGCAACCACTAAATCCAGCGTGCCGTCTCGATCAATATCCGCTGCGGCTATAGCGGTGGAATTAAAGCTGGCACTGCTGATACTGATTGCGGCAACAGTAAAAGGTGTTGACGAGTTGTTATTTAAATAATATTTATTTTCTTGGCCTGCATTGGTAAAAATAACATCTAGATTTCCATCCAGATCAATGTCGGTAATCACCAGATCATGACTGGCATTAGATTCAGTTCCTATATTCTGACCCCCCAAAGTATCGAAGGGGTTACCACTTGCATCATTGAGATAAATCCTGTTTAAGGCGCCGTTATTGGCCACCAATAAATCCGGATAACCATCTTTATTAATGTCTGCAATTGCCAGTGCTTGGGTATCATGATTATCCGTGGTGATATCAATCCCGGATGCTGCAGCAAAAGGGCTGCCGCTACCATCGTTAAGATACAGACGATTAATGCCATTATTACCGACAATAATATCGATATCGCCATCCAAATCTAAATCTGCAGCTACTATATCTTGGCTCGCATGGGTGTCATTAGCATCAACTGTTAAAGCGGTTACAGCGGCAAAAGGTGTTGCGGATTTATTGTTGAGATAATACCTATTGGCAGCAGCATTATCGGCAACTAGTGCATCCAAGTAGTCATCGCTATTAATATCAACTAGCTGGATTGCAGTAGAATTATTGGTTTCTGCGCCTATATCGGTACTGGATGTCAGAGTATCAAAGGGGTCGCCACTGCCGTCATTGAGATAAAGCTGGTTAACCGTATTAGCATTGGCAACCACTAGGTCTACCTTGCCATCTTTATTAACATCGCCAATGGCAATATCTTGTGTGGCTTGCATTTCATTGGTAATGGATGAAGCGCTGATACCGGAGAAGGGGTCGGCACTGCCATTATTTAAAAATAATTGGTTAGCTACCGAAAGGCTATTATTACCGCTGATAATATCCAGATCGCCATCACCATCCATATCAAATACTGCCAAAGATTCCGTTGGGTTAGTCAGGGCATCGATGTCAGATGATTGAACTCCGGAATAGGAAAGTTGTACCGATTGAGAAAGGATTTGGCTGGGATAGCCATTGGAGGATAGGCTAAGTAAATCAATAGCGCCATCTTGGTTTATGTCTCCGTAAAGGAGGTTGTTTGTGAATTCATTATTATCTTGGACATTAAAGGTATTTATCGCTTGATAAGGGTCATCAGATCCATTGTTGAGTATGATCTGGTTCGGCGCGCCGCTATTGCCTATTAGTAAATCAAGTAAACTGTCCCTGTTGATATCTACTAATTTAATGGAACGGCTTTCATAATACTCAGAGCCAATCAAACTGTAATTCTCTCTGGTAAATGGAGTGCTACTGCCATCATTGAAAAATAATACATCCTCACCTTGTGTGCTGCCCGAAATTCCATTAAGACCCAATACAATATCAAGGTCTCCGTCATTATCCACATCGCCACTGTCTAGGCTTTTTATGACCAGATTATGGGGAAGGTTAATTCTTATTGGTGTGATGTTATCAAAGGGAGAAGAAGTTTTATTATTCAAAAAAATATCGAGTAATTTCTGGCCTGCAATTACATCGATATAACCATCGTTATTAACATCTGCAGAGGTAATCGCATGATTTTGTGCCAATGCATAAGTAATAGGAAATTGAATAGCGGCTGAACCTTGTAAATAATTTGGGCTTCCTTGATTTAGATAAAGTTTAATTTCGGTACGGTCTCCCAGAGATATTACATCGAGATCTCCGTCATGATCAAAGTCAGCGACTTCAAGAAACCGGGTGCCATAAACATCCGTGCCTACTATACCAACATCCATTTCCACATAGCTGCCATTTCCTTGGTTTAAATAAAATTTGTCTTGAGCTTTTTGTGACGCGTGTCCGTTAGCAACAACAAAGTCCATAAAACCATTATTATCAATATCGCCCAAGGCCATTGAATTAGAGTTGGAAGTATTGGTTATTTCTATTTCCGTATAGCTGGCACCTAGTCCATTATTTTCAAATACCACATGATTTACAGCACCATGAACGGCAACTAGATCTAGGTCGCCATCATTATCCATGTCCGCCAAATCGCCACTAAACCAGTTGTCAGAAGTTGCTTGCAGATTACTAACGGTTGCATTTTGAAATGGATTTTTACTCTGCTTGTTAATATAAAGGCGATTTGTTTGGTTCAGGTTTGTTTCAATAAGATCAAGATCAGAATCGTTATCCATGTCTTCAAGGTGTAAGGATTGGGTGTAGTTGGTTTCATTGCCTACCGAAATACCTGTTACCCCAGTAAAGGGTGTTTCAGTACCATTATTGAGAAAGAGTAAATTTGATTCCAGCCGATTTCCGCTCAATACATCCAAGTCACCATCGTTATCCACATCAGTGGTTAAGATAGAAGTTGTCCAAGCTCTATCAGCGCTAATGTCGATGCCAGTTGGAAAAGGATCCAGAGGGGTCAGGTTGTATTGATTGATGAAAAATTTGTTCTCTAGTCTAGTACCTAATACCAGATCTATATAACCATCGTTATTCAGGTCTCCCACGCTGATTGATACAGCGCCACTTGTACCTAAAGTCGATGTGGTCACGGGGGAAAAAGGGGTGGCCGAGCCATTGCCAAAATAGATTTTAGAACTATTGCTTCCAGAGCTATAATTGGCGACAGCCAAGTCTAGATTGCCATCATTATTGATATCCAGTACCTGAAGTCTTCGGCTGTCGGTGGCCAATGTACCAATGTTTTGTGCGCTGTTAAATATTTGCGTTGGGTCTTTTGTGTTGATATACAATTGATTAATTCCACTTTGTAATGGAATTAATAGGTCTGGATAATTGTCATTATTTAGATCCGCTAAAACTGGAGAGAATGGAGATCTGTTGCCAAGACCTTGAGTGATTGGGGTTACACCCGCTAAGGGGTTATTGGTACCATTATTAAGGTAATAGCGGAAGTATTTGGCTGGGGTATTGGGAATGTCCTGCGATGCCCCTGTTTCTATTATATCCAGCAGTCCATCAAGATTGATGTCTGCGACCGCGAGATATGCATAATCACTGGTGGAGCCAAATTCTATGGCAGCGACGGATTCAAAAGGTTTATCCGTACCATTATTCAAGTAAATTTTATTGAAGTCGACGTAGCCACCACCGAAAATAATATCTTTAAATCCATCGCCATTCAGGTCGACTACGACTGAATTATTATCGCTGTTAACATTCTGAGAAATATTGCTGATTATTATATCATTGGTTATAAGGCCACTTATCTGAGTCTTACGTTGAGCCAAGCTAAGGGATTGCTGAAGCAGAGACCAATTGGCTGAGGTCTTTTCTGCATCTTTAATATCCAAAGTGATGAAGTCTTCGGTGAAGGGCAAGCCTGGAGTATTTCCTTGGGCATTATTGATATTCAAAAATTGAACAAGAAATAACAACAATAAAATACCCAACAGATTTTTTGTACAATCGTATGCGCTGTATTCTATTACATTCAGGCGCATCGCTTATACCCCGTTTTGAGACAGGAAAAATTTGAAGTGCTGGAATTATAGTTTATATTTTTCGATATTGAGCTTTGGATTAACTATGGATATGTTTTTTATTGAGCTTATAATTAATTTATATAAAATTATCAGAGATATATTTAAATAATATACCCCTATTAAATATATCTGTTGATTTCAAATAATTAATCTTCTGGTTCTTTTGATATTCTGCGGTGATATATATTCCTTTTTAATAAGTAAAGTAGAGAAAATATAACTGTTAGTGGCAAGGTTGAATCAGGCTGTTTGCTAGAAACTATGTTTAAACTGCCACCACCTTTACTGCTACTTCTACTTGGAGGCGGTATAACAGCAGGTTTCAATATCGCTATCCCTCCAGGATCTTTTATTATTCGATTTATCTGGCCATCTGCATCATTGCCACCACCATCACTCATGACTAATTGGATACAGTTATGACCCTCAGTCAGGCCTGGGTTGTAACTGGAGCTTGCTAGGGTTGGGCACTGGCCTATAGAGCCTAGCGCACTAGCAATACTGTTTTTTGCATCGATTACAAAAGGAGACCAGCCATAGAGGGAGTGGAATTTACGGTATTGGGCGTTGGCGGGTATGGGCTGGCTCAAACGAATAATGACAGGTACTGAATCCTCGTTTTGTTTTAGACCCTTAATTTCAAAGTCATACAACTCACCCACAATTATGTAGTTGTCTTCTATCAGATTGGCGATACCGCCAGCATCGCCTCCGTGTTGTCGTAAATCATCGAGGCTAAGTCCTTGGGTATATTTCCCTGCGGCCAAGGCCGTTGTCCCTAAGCGCAGAGTCAAGCCAGGCTGGGTGGTAAATATATCGCTATTAGGTTCACCAGATAAAGTGCCCAACAGGTGAGGTTCAGTTTGGGTATCCAGATAGTCGGGCACCCCATCCATATCCGTATCGCCATAACCTTCCTGACTATCGGGGATACCGTCGCCGTCGCTATCATTCGCCCCTAATATGGGAGGCTGATTACTGATTATGAGTAGGGCGGTTGCTACCGTTGTTAGAGGGGGAATACTGCTGTCGCTGACGCTGACTTCAATAGTAAACATGCCCATTGTATTGGGACTAATTGTGAAGTTGTTATTACTTAAGTCTGTGGGAGGACTGAGGAAATTATCAGTTGCCTGCCAATTCAGGCTATGAGTATCTTCTAGGTTAGGGTCGGCTATGCTAGCACTAATGAGCACATCACCTAAACCTAAATACACTTGATAGCCGAAGAGACCGGCCTGTTGAATGGTTAAACTGACCTGAGGGGCTATCGCATTAGGAACGGTGCCGACTAGGTACTCTTGCAGGTTGATGATGCCATCATTATCCGAATCCAGCAGGGCATCGTCGGCATTAAGAGGGTCCAGATTGTAGGTGATTTCATAACTGTCGGGCATGCCATCATTGTCATCATCGGGATCGCAGGCATTACCTAGACCATCTCCGTCGGTATCCAGCTGATTTATATTTTCAATAGCAGGGCAGTTATCCCGTGTATTTATAATGCTGTCGTTATCTAAATCCAATCCTTCATTAATCACAAATGGATCAGTACCTAGTTGGAACTCTTCTAGGTTAGTTATGCCGTCGTTATCAGAATCTAGATTTGAATCTGTCGGATCAAATGGATCCAATAAGTAAGTATTCTCAAAATCATCATCCATACCGTCGCCGTCATCGTCGGTATCACAGGCGTCGCCCAAAGTATCTGGATTATTGTTGATAAGTTGGTCGGTATTTAACTGGTCATTATTGGCAGTCAACGGGCAGTTATCATTGATATCACTAATCAAATCGGCATCAGAATCAAGATTATCCGCTGCGGGCATATCCAGAACAATCTCAAGTGTTTCGCGATCGGATATTTGGAAAGAGTTGGTGGTGGTATTCACATAACCCGAGACAATACTCGTGACAGTCATCGGTGCGCTTACATTGTTGGTAAGGATGACGTAGTTGCCGTTATAAAGAATGCTAGTCGAGGCGAATTCGCCAAGGCTATTACCGATTGAGTCGCCCACATTACTCAAGGTGAGTTTCTGATTAGTAACCGCACTTTTAACCAGTGCGATAATGGTACCTACCTGTGCATTGGTATCGTCGGTATGGAACACAAATATTTGACTGCTTGTGGTAACTAAACCAAAAGCATCGACGGTCTCTGCTTTCCAGTAATAGGTCCTGTTGTCACACAGGGCTGCATCACTGTCTACATAGGTGCTGGAAGAGGTTAGTTCTTGTTGGATATAGGGGGTATTTTGCAGACTGCAGGTATCGTCGGCATTTAAGCGAGTAAAAGTGGTGAAGCTATTATCGTCTGCTATCAGCAGGTTGTAGCTAACAGCGTCGCCATCAGGGTCAACAGAATCACTCCAGTCAAAAGTAGTGATGGTATTAACAGTATCTGTTCCATTCCAAGGGGCCAAAGCTCCTGGAGATATAAGATTAAAGGCACTGGGTAATTGATTGGGGGTTGGATTAGAAACTCTATTTTTAAATAAGATTGAACGCTTGGCTGGGGAAACAACTCCGGTAAAGCGGTCGTTAACATAATAAAAGAGTTCATATTTTCCAGCTTGCTCAAACTCGGTATAAGTTAAGGTGTACGCATCCCCAGGATTTAATGGTGGGCTGAAGGCTCTGCGAATAAAGTTATTACTGAGTTGCTCTGTAGTACTTTGTGCTGCGCCCTCAAGGTCTGTCTGTGGTGTGCGAATTTCTACATAGGCCTGGTTTATCTGAAAATCGTCATTGGCATAAAGTTCTAAATTCGCCGTGGCAGTTAATTCATCTAGATACAGGGTATTAGTAATACGGTCTATATCGGCGGGGTTGAATACATCATTGGTCAAGGAACTTTGGTCATATCCTAAAACAATCTCCTTAGCCAGCTGGCCATCGCTGGAGTTAGAAAATAATTGATTGCTGCCTGTACCATCACCATCGTCATCCAGTAGCGGATGCTGTACTGCATCATCGAGAAAACCTCCCAAACTATTGGCCGATAAATCACCGCCTCGGGTATAAATTTCGGTTTTATTTGTGGCCACTTTAAATGCTTTATTAAGTGTTCTGCCTTCACCTAGGGAATGAAATAGTTCCTCTAAGAAATACTCTCCTACCCTAATGCCATCATCTTCTGTTGGACCCTTATAAGATTGTTCCGAGGCAGTGGCGCTGGATATTAAGATGCGACCGCTAGAAGATAAATCAGCAAGAAAGCCGCCGGAATAACAGGCACCAATAATGACTATACGATTGTTATTGATGGCTAGTTGAGGATCGAGAAAACTCATATTAGTTTCGAGCTGCGTTATCCAACGATCTAACTCACGCGGGCTTATGGTTTCTTTATCAATATAAAATGATGCTTCGGAGTCTTCGGTTGCAATGCCTCCGTGGTCAACCATTATTATGTAAACTGGCGCGGGACGGTTTTGTATTTCTGTTGCCAGATTTTCGATGGCTATTTGAATAGCTGCTTTATCGGGTATGGCATCGACACCACTTTGGTTTATATCATAGTTAAAATAGTGAATGTCTTGATCAACAAATCCACGCTCTTTTAATTTTTGATAAATACGATTGGCGGTTTTGTTGTGGGAAGCCAGTCCGGAATTATTAGGTAATTTACCCTCGACAATAACCGCGTAGCCGGCAGATGAACCTACCAGTAAATTGACGGGTGTTGAGTGAACGAGAGCCATTTGGGCGTCGCCGATAAATTCTGCCTGTAGAGTGTAGGGGCCAGGTTTGTCAAAGCTAATGTTATTAACACCACCACTGCCCAGTTGTAAAAGGCTGACCTGACCACTGAAGTTGGTTGTCAGATTTATATCCTCTAAGGCCAATCCATCTGGATCGAAAATATGTAAAATAACTGGTGTATCGGTTAGGTCTGCGTTGGTGTTATTTAACCGGGTCAGGGTCAAGCTGGCATCTGTGGTTTCACCATTAGGAATGGTAGCATTGGTTAAGATTAAGCTCAGAGTTGTTGCTGCTGGGCTGCCGTTATAAAAAGTAAAGTCGCTACTCAGTATGCTGATGTTACCGGCCAGGTCGGTAATTTTTGCCTTAATATTATAGTCAGCATCACTCACCCAAGTAGGGGTGCTGCTATCGTAACTCCAAGTTAAATAATTGTTAGTGGTTGTGGTGGTTAACCAGGAAGGGGCTCCCGCTTTAAAAACGCCATTAACATCTTGAATGGAATTTGTACCATCGGTGATTTGTATTTCAATATTTGCAATGCCAGATCCTGCGTCTAGGCCGCTTCCTGATATGGAGGGCACCGAATCTTGAATGCTTTGTGCTGCTGGAGTATCAATAGACCCCGTTGGATTAACTTGGTCAAAGTTATAAGTCTCAGTGTTCAATGTATCAATATTAGGTGTGATGGCACCGTCTTTGGAGTAAAAACGCAAATTGGCACTGCCTAGGCTAGCGGCAATGTTCACAATAACAATATCTGCATTAACCTGAATAAAATCGACCAGTGCTGCATTGTCGTTCAAGGTGTAGTGGATACTTCTGCAACCAGTGCCTATCTCCTCATCGCAATCCATAGTGACTTCAGTATCTTTATTGAAGTCTCCTCCTTTCGGCTTTGCCTCAGTATCGGGTGCTCTGGTATCTAAAATATTTAGATTAAAGCTGGGCAATGAACTTGTTTCTAATCCGTCTGAAACCGTTAAAATAATATTGTTAATAGATCCATAATCATCATTAGAAGCTACACCGGATAAAGCCCCTGTTGTGGTATTAAAATTTAACCATGCAGGTATTGCTGTGTGATCACCACCACTAAAAGTCAAGCTGACGGTTAGTGTTTGACTAATTAGGTCACCGCCGTCTGTGATCACGGGACTAAAGTTATAGGTAGTACTTGGTATTACTTGAACTTGCGAAGAACCTGAGATTGTGGGGGCAATATTAAATGCAAAATTATCTACTCCATTTAAAAGACCGTCGTTATCAATATCGGTATCAGAGTTGTCGCCACAACCATTGCCTGAGCTTTTTAAGTTGAGATTCGCAGTACCGCAGTCTCCGTCAGTATCGGCCCATTCTTCTGCATTTAAGGGAAATAGGTCATTAATATCTAGATGATTATCATTGTCGTCATCTTCATCGCAAAGATCACCGCCATTGCTTGGCCCTGTTGAAACACCGGCTTCTGCATCTCCATCAGTGTCCATCTGTTCGGGGTCAGGGGTGTTGATACAGACGTCCAAGTAATCACTGATTAAATCTTTATCATGATCTACCTGAGCGGTAATGGTTATGCTATCGATTTTCGGAGTATAAATAGGCGATAGGGAGTTTAGTTGCGCTTTCCAGCGTAAATTATCGCCTAAAATAGGGAAGGTAAACTCGGTATTGGGATGAACTTGATAATATTTAATACCGCCATTATTACTTAAAAACCAATTAACCGAAGTATTGTCCGGAAGGTTTAGTATTGGGCTTAAAGTTGCCTTAAAAATATCGCTTTCATTGCCAATTGTCAGTGAGGCGACCTCACCTTTTTTACCGTTATAAAGTTGGGAACGATATATAATATTTTTTTCATTGTTGTTCGCAACTACTAGGTCTTTAATGCCGTCATTATCAATGTCGGCCGATAAAATATCGGTTGAAGGGAATTTGCTCTCTGCAATAGCAACAGCTTGTACTCCTGTAAAAGGAGTACTTGATCCGTTATTTAAATAATATTTATTTTCCTCTCCCTCATTTGCAAAAACTACATCCAGAGCCCCATCCAGATCAAGATCAACGATA
>MAAB01007506.1_pt1 | contig 16305 bp, 11 predicted proteins | sample 1115991 | NCBI WGS metagenome assembly MAAB01 (sample SAMN04961124, study PRJNA320927) | seawater metagenome | isolation source: sample BD02T18 sea water enriched with oil for 18 days | place: USA:Gulf of Mexico | collected 2013-07-27
GAATCTGACTGGGAGCCCTTGGCCAGATTGTGGGTGGTTTTAGTGCCTGCCTGAGCAAGCGACATGGAGGCCAGGCCACCGATGATAACCAAACCGGTCATCAATCTGGACGTAAGCCAATTCATTTTTTTCTGTTTCTTCATAATAGTGTCCCTCGTACAAGATGTAATCTTGCTGTCTTATTATTTTTGGCCGGACTGTTCCGACCCGACGTTAGACAGGATCCCTTCAAACAATTTATTTAAACTTCCTGTAAAAATTAAGCAGACAACCCGTCATGTTTAAGAGTGTAAATGGGCTGGCTTTGCCACCACTATCCTACTTCTGTAGGAGGGAAAAAGGACTAGCCTTGGTTATTTTTGAATCACTGTTCATCTCTTATGTAAACCCTTGTTTTATCACGGAAAAATATATTTGGTTGGAACTTGGGGGTAATTGGTATCAAAAATAACGGCGGATAACGTCTAGTAAATCGGCAGCCTAAAAGTGCCGACTTAAACCTAGGCAAAAAGTAATATTCTTATTACGACAATAATGGGGGGGTATCTACCTGTGGGCTTGGTTAACTATTTGCGAATTTAGTATTCCTCTATTTATCACTATTTCCAATATAATTCGCCATGTCACTGGCCTGTGAGAGTACAATCCAATATGTAGGGGGCAAAAACAGCACCAATAAGCATGCGCTCATTTTTTGTGGCGGCGACACTGGCCCCTGATATTTGCGCTCCAGAATCAAGGTATACCTCCTCCACCTGGTAGCCTGTTTCTTTTTTACTAAGTTTAATGACCTGTGAAGGAGACAAGGCTTTGCCATACTTGGCATGCTGTGAAAACGCCAGCAACTTTGGATGCGCGCCCATCCAGAGGTCGCCTTTGGCATCTATTTCAATATTGTCTACCCCGCTGCCGATATAAATATCCGACAATAATGTGAGTTCGTTATCCAGTTTATTTCTTTTATATATTAAAGTGCTCAAAGAGGTAATGGAGTTTAAATACAACAACTCACCATCTCTGCTCACATTGATTCCATTCGGGTAGCCTACACCCCCAATTACCTCTTTAAACTCATTGCCATCATAAAATACTACATTGGCATCACTCCAACGCAGATAATCTTCCAGGGTGCGCAAGGTGCCTTTGGCATATCTGTGATCGTTAGTAACGTAAAACTGGTTAGGGCCCACAGCCACCAAGTCATTAGGGGAAATTAAATCTTTGGATCGAATGGTATTTTTAAGTTTCAGGGAGCCATCAATGAAATCAAAAACATTTATTTGGTGCTGCTCACTTGCATGATTAATGACAAATAACCTCATGCCGCCACCTGGCATATTATAAAGACTCATACCATGGGGAGAGAAGTCATCGAGTGGCGGGGATATTTTTTCTATATTTCTTGATTTTAAATCGTAACTAAAAATTCCTGCCTTTTTATCAACCTCCTTAGTGGCGCGACGATCATAAGCGGATATAAGGGCTACGTTCTGATTAGGTATAAACGTCATATCTTCTGCACCAATTATGCCCCCTACAACCTGGCAACTCCCATTGAAGTGTGGCTCAATGCCCTTAAATGCCCCCACATGAATTAATAAGCTTCCCATCCAAACAACAACGCCGGTCATAAGTGCTATGGAAAATAGACTGCGTTTTTTCATATTAAAGCCTTTATTGAATCTAGTGGGTTTTATACAGAACAGGTATTTCTAACGAATACTGTCTACCCTGGCAGTGAATCTGGATCTTTACCCTAAGTGATCTAAATGGATCGATCAATCTTGATGATTTTTATCAACATAAAATTGATGAACATATAGACCTGGAATATATGAAGTAATTAGCTGTGGACTGAAGAAGCATTGCTGATAGACGTCTACTCACCGTTAAAGGTTTACCATAGATACTGAATAAATTTCTGACCAAAAAAACGATATACAGAAAGATACTAGATTTCTAAGTGAGTACTACATGTTGAACTTTACAGAATAGATCACAACCCGGCCTCTAGATGGGATGCCTTCATCCAGAGTAGGCGAGATCGTGGGGGTCTGATACTGGTCGCCCTGTATGTTATCTATTAGTAGTTGTGACTGAGTATTATTGGTGTGTTGGTAATTGATAGCGAGATTGTGATGCCAAAAGCTTGGCAAAATAAGGTGATCATTTTGACTGTTGATCACCGTTTCCATCTTTGATTGATAGACACTTATCAAGTTGACACTCCAGCGGGTGTTCAACCAGCTAAGGGTCATTGACCCGGTATTCTCTGATATTCGAAATGAGCTATCTAGCATTTCTGTCAAGCGGGAAAATGACGTTCTAATACTTAAATTTTTAGTTAACTCGTGTCGGTATTCAATTTCAATGCCCTGGTTTCTGTCTTTATCCTGATTTTTGAATATTCGCAAACCGTCAACTGTATCCTGCTCAATCAAATTATAAAATTGATTGTTGTAATAAGAAATATTGAAATAGAGGTTAGGGAACTTGGCAAACCAGATAATTTCATTGGAAGTCACTGTTTCTGAGGCTAAATCTTCATCCCCCATAAGAATGCCATTGTTTATGGCGCCTAATTCGGTTTCACTGGGGTTTCTAAAGGCACGACTATGAATAGCTTTCAGGTAGTGGTGTTCAGTTAATCTATAGGTTAATGCAAATCTTGGTAAAAGCTTCCCTTCTGAAATGTTCTCTGAATAATCGTAACGCAACGAATAAACACAGTTTAAGTTTTCAGTTGCCATATGCTGGTATTCAGAGAATATCGCTAGGGTTTGATTCTCTTTCTCTCTAATAAATGGAACACCAACAGGATTGTTATCATAATAGCTAACAGGGAAGTCCTGCTGAGTAATTTGCTGAAGGTTAAAATTAGTATATGCCAAGGCTGTCACAGGCTCTAAATAATGATATTCAGATCCTAAGGTAATATGTCCGCTAAAAAGTGGCCAATCTGCCACTGCCTTCACTCCATATTCAGCAGATGTATTTATAGCGGTTCCTTGCAGTGCATCTGAACTAGCTGGCACACTGGCACCTGTCAGCGCCCCAGGCGGTCCTAAGCGAGCACTGAATTTTTGTTTCCTTAAATTATAAAATGCCGATACCGCTATGTCATAGGGTCGAACACCGGTAAAAAAATGACTAAATGATAGGCTGGAGTATTGATGGTCCAGACTATTAACATCATTGTCTACGCGGTCTAAAACATAGAAACCACTATTGAAATGGCGATGATGGTGCAGCGAAAAACGATTACTGGTACTGTTTTTTGTAAGGTAAAAGTGTTCTTCAGAGTGAGGATCTTTCGACTTGATTCGATTGCCGCTATCAGTGTCTTTCAGTGAATAACTATCGCCCTGATCACTCCTGGAAATGGCTGAAAAATGCCAATCATTTTCACCATAATTCACAACGTTAGATACGTAATCATTGCTGCCTAAGCCGATCTTGGCGAATTCGATGTCTTGATAGGTTTCAATGTTAATAACCCCTAATAAAGCGCCGCTGCCAAAGACCACTGAACCAGGCCCTCGAATAAACTCCACCTTTGAAATGTTTTCAAGAGGAATTAAATAGATGCTTGACATAGAAGAGCCATCATACCCAGAAGAAACCGTCTGCCCGTTTACAATTATTGTTACGCTTCGGGTCGCTGTAGATATTTGCCTGCCACGGCTAGACACACTGGTTAATCGCCCTCCATTGCTTTGCCTCTTGCTTTGAAATCCTGGAACTAAATTTGCCAGTTCATGCATATATCGCAAGCCTAGCTGTTGAATTTCATTTTCTGTAAAAACAGTTACCGACGCTGCCGTATCGGCCAGCGAATCTACAGAGAAACTGGCACCGGCGACCTCCACCGCTAAAAGCTCTTCAAGTGATTTGCTAAACAGGTAGCTTATATCTTCTTCGGCATGTGCCAAAGAAAACACCAGTGTTAAAAAAAGGAAACAAGGTACTCGTATGATTGCCATGATATTTGTGGAGTCCAGTGCTGCCACCCATAGCTGGAGCTTAGTTTAAAGGGAATTATAATCAAATATTTACCCTGTTTAGTTGGTCATGTTTGTAGAAAAATATGGGCTGACATAATCAGGTTGATTTTTTCTATCGATATATTAATTAGTAATTTAACTTTCGTACTTATATTTAAAAGATATTACCGCTTAATTCATTCTGTCTACTTTTGGTTTTTTGTGAGTATTCGGGTCTCTTTCTAAAGGCCTAATACATATAGGGTTACCCGCTATTTATTCTTAGGTTTAATGTGATTGGTTTTCACTATGTTGACAAAAATAATCAAGATTGATTGTCTTATATTATTTACTTAGGATTATTTCACTAGTAACGGTGAACACCCTGGCGGGTGTTTATTTTCTCGAGACAATAACAAAAACGTGAGTAGGTTATTAAAGATGGAAAATATAAAATCCCAAAGTCGAACGTTGTTGGCTGCAGCCATTTCCATGGCAGTACTCAGTCCAACCCAAGCAATAGAGTTTTATAGCGCAGGTATTGAAGGCACGTTTGATAGTCAGATATCAATTGGTTCAAGTTGGCGTGTGGAAGATCGGAATGAAAACTTAACCACAGTGAACACCGATGATGGCGGGCTCAACTATTCAAAGGGCGACGCCATATCACAGATTTTAAAAGGATCTCACGACTTACAGTTAACCTATGAAAACTACGGTGCGTTTGTGCGTGGTAAATACTGGTATGACTATGCGCAGAGCGAGAACGGTGTAAACCATGGACAATCTTCAGATGGATTAGTGGCTTCTAATGGGCCACTTGATGATTCTGAGTTTGATGGCCTTTCTAAATTTTCCGGCGCCGAAATACTGGATGCGTTTGTATATGGCGAATTTGATTTGTTAGATATGCCACTTGATGTGCGATTGGGTAAACAAGTGGTCTCCTGGGGGGAGAGTACTTTTATTCGCGGGGGAATTAATGCCATTAACCCGGTGGATGTGGCGTCATTTCGCCGACCCGGTGCTGAAATAAAAGAGGGCCTTATCCCGGTTAATATGGCTTATGCCAACCTAGGTGTTAACGATGTTTTAAGTGTTGAAGCATTCTACCAGTTGGGTTCCCAGGAAACCGTTATCCCAGGTTGCGGCACCTATTTCACCACCAATGATTACGTTCCACAGGGGTGTAATGGTGTGACCACACAGGCGGGTGTGTTACCTCGCGGTGAAGACGTTAAAGCAAAGTCGGATGGTCAGTATGGTGTGGCCATGCGTTTGGTAACCGAAGTTCTTGGAGGGACTGAATTTGGTTTATATGCCATGAATATTCATAGCCGTCTACCCATTGCCAGTGCCACTATTTCAGCCGCTGGCGCTTTGCAAGACGGTAAGAGCATAGGGTATCGCGTGGTATACCCGGAAGATAGCCAGCTATTCGGTTTAAGCTTTGCTACGAATGTGGGCTCGGTGGCGTTATCAGGCGAGGTTTCCCATAAAAAGGATGTGGCACTGCAGATTGAAGATGGCCAGCTAATCACGGCGGCACTTACATCGGGACCAACCGGTTCAGGTGCACCTGGATCCGCTCATGGCGCGGTATTGGGTTCCATGGGGTCATCGGAGCTGGACGGTATGTTTCAGGCGGCCTGGGATGAGTCCATTACCACTGGTGAGGCGGTGGATGTAGATGGATTCGAAAAACACGATGTTACCCAGGTACAAGTAACCGCCATAAAATTATTTAATCAAGTGGGGCCCATTGACCGAATTGTCTTTGTTGGTGAAGCGGGCTACACCTTCGTGCATGAATTCGATGGTGAAGATGATGCCATTCGTTTGAATACTTCCATAGAGGATATAACCGAGGAGGCCTGGGGTTACCGCGCGCGCGTAACCAGCTACTTTGCCGATGTAATTGCTGGTGTGAATCTATCGCCGGGCATTTCTTATAACAAGGATGTGAAGGGTTACGCGCCACAGCCAGGAGGAGCCTTCAGTGAAGGGGTAGAAAGAATCGGTATTAATCTGAAAGCCGACTACATGTCCACTTATAACGCTGCAATCTCTTATACCCAGTACAGTGGTGGTGAAGACAACAAACTAGGTGATCGAGATTTCGCAGCAATCACTTTAGGCATGTCATTTTAATAAATATAATAGAGAAGCGCAGGTAACTGCGCTGAGGTAGTTCATGATGAAAATAAAGTTATTAACCTTGTCGGCGCTGTCGCTAACCATGAGTTCAGGGGTAGCCTTGGCCAAGGTCAGTGTTGAGGAAGCCCGCTTAATTGGTAAAACATTAACGGCCATAGGGGCAGAAAAATCCGCTAACGAAGCAGGCACCATTCCGGCTTATACTGGTGGCCTAGCACAGCAGGTAAATGCAAACCCGCTGCTTAATATCTATGCCGATGAAAGCCCCTTGTATACCATTACTGCAAAAAACCTCGATAAATATAGGTCCAATTTGTCAGAAGGGCAGATTGCCATGTTTAGCAAGTATCCGGATACTTATAAGATGCCTGTGTACAAGACACACAGAACGGCGGCTTACCCAAAAGATATTTATAAAAAGGCCAGAAAAAATGTAATCAACACCGAGTTAATGAGTGGTGGTAATGGCTTGAAGGAGTTTGATGAAACGGTGCCATTTGCCATTCCTAAAAATGGGCTGGAGGTGGTTTGGAATCATATTAGCCGTTTTCGTGGTGGTTCGAACGAACGCAATATGGCTGTAATGCCCGTACAGCGTTCCGGTGATTATGTCACCGTCACCGGACGCAGTGTGTTCACCGCCCCGCAGTATTTAAAAGATGGTTATGATGCCAAAAAAGACAATAATATATTGTTCTATTACACCTATCTTATTAAAAGTCCTTCACGGTTAACCGGTAATGTATTATTAGTGCACGAAACGGTCGATCAGGTAACCCAGCCGCGGCTGGCCTGGAACTATAATTCAGGACAGCGTCGAGTGCGCCGCGCCCCCCAAGTGTCTTATGACGCCCCTTCCACAACCGGGGATAGCCTAGTGACCATAGATCAGACTGATATGTTTAACGGTGCGCCGGATCGTTACAACTGGAAGCTGGTTGGAAAAAAGGAAATGTATATTCCTTATAACTCTTACAAATTGGCAGACCCCAGCGCTAAATACACAGATATAGTGAAAAAGAATCACATCAATCAGGACTTTGCTCGTTACGAATTACATCGAGTATGGCAGGTGGAGGCTTCTCTTAAAAAGGGTTCACGACACCTTTATGCAAAACGTACTCTGTATATAGATGAAGACTCCTGGCAGATTGCCCTGGCAGATCATTATGATAATCGTGGACAGCTATGGCGTGCCTCGGAAGGACATGGCATGCAGTTTGTGAATGCAAATACCTTCTGGTATGTATCTGAAACGTCATACGATTTGTTATCCAATCGTTATCAAGTAAGGCTGGCCAACGAAGAACGCGATGCTTACATATTTGGCAAGAGTGTGAAGCGTAAGAGTTTTACCGCAGCAGCTATTCGCCGAGCGGGCAAGAGGTAGTAATGAAACTAGATTAAAGCTGTAGATTGATATCATTGCTGTTAGTTGTACCTTTTACGGTGGCCCTCGGGCCACCGTTTTTTATTTTTAGCGCAGGCCAAAATTGTAATCTGGCCTAACACCAAAATTGCTTTATTTTATCAATCATCTGTCAAATTCTTTTAGACTTTTGTTCTGCACTTATTTCTCTTTTGTATCTACAGTCCGTTTTAACGTTTTTCTTCAAATATTTTTACAAATATTCACACTTAAGTGCCTTTTGAAATGCCAGGGATAAATTTACATTTTACTAAAGTGGGTTTGCGCTATAGATAAAGGCTGTAGCGCCATGAATACCGTTAGGAGCCGAATTTGGCCCTTTACTGCTGTCCATTAGGGTTAATTGATTGTGGTCAATTACGCTGGTCATTCATCTTATGTTGATTGTTTTTATCAAGATTGATTGTTGAATGTTGATTACTTAGGATGATCAACAAGATTCGAAGAGGCGTAATCATGAATAAACAAACAGCAAGTAAAAATGAATCACTAGCAGCACAACTAAGCAAGGGCACAGTACTGGCACCTTTTGTTTACGATGGCCTGCAGGCAAAACTCGCGCAAAAAATGGGTTATGACGCGATTTACATGACAGGCTTTGGCGCCTCCGCTCGCTTAGGCCTTCCCGATGTGGGGCTCACCACCTTTACCGAAATGTTGGATAACGCTCGCATCATTGCCAACACCGTAGACATCCCTCTAATTTGTGATGCCGATACCGGTTACGGCAATGCCCTAAATGTGCACCGCACCGTACGTGAATACGAGAATGCCGGTGTGGCCGCCATGCATCTGGAAGACCAACAGTGGCCAAAACGCTGCGGTTATATGGAAGGCAAGTCGGTGATAGCGGCTAGCGAAATGAAGCAAAAACTGCGTGCTGCCGTAGATGCTCGCCGTGGCGACATGCTGATTATTGGGCGTACTGATGCCTTGCAATCGGACGGCTGGAACGAAGCCGAAGATCGTGCCCGCAGTTATTTGGAAGAAGGCGTTGATATGATATTTGTGGACGGGGTTGGTCCCAACGATATTAACGAATACGCCTCTCGATTGGGTGACTTGCCCGTGTTGTTTAACAACGTCCCCATGATCCACATGTCCGAACTGGAAGCGCTGCCTTTTAATTTGGTGCTTCACCCCGGCTCCATGATGGCTTTGTTGTCGGTATTGAAAGGCTCGTTAGAAGAGTTAAAAACCCAGGGCACGGTAACACTGAATCAACACCCCAATGAAATATTCAAAGCCGCGTTAGAGGCGCTGGATGCGGCCCATTATTCTGGTTTATCCAATAAATATTATTAAGGGTGGTAGAAAAGATGAGTGCTGTAAATACTGAAGCGACTAACCCCGAAACCCTTTCCATAACGCAACGCTTGTGTGAAAAAATAACCAGTATTACCTTTGATGATCTTGATGCAATCACTCGTCAAACAGCCTCCATGTTATTTATGGATGGCATTGCCGTGGCAGTGGCTGGTGCCCATCAGGAGAAGGCGCCAAAGGTTTTAAGTAACCACATAAAATCTCTGGGAGGAAAACCTCAGGCCACTGTGTTTAGTTTTGGTTATCAAGCGTCCCTTACTCAAGCAGCCTATGTAAATGGGGCCTCCATGCATGTGCTCGATTACGAGCCCATGTGGAATCCACCAAATCATCAGTTATCTACTTGTTTACCGGCCATTTTAGCCTTGGCTGAATTTAACGAGCTAGATGGCAGGTCGGTGCTCACGGCATTGGTTAAGGGCACAGAAATGATGTGTCGACTGCGTTGGGCTGCTCCGGCACAAAGAGATTTAAATAAAAATAGATTTCACCCCCCAGGTTATGTGGGCCCCATGGGCGCAGCTGTGGCGGCGTCTCACCTTTTAGGTTTAGATAGTCAAAACCTGGCAAATGCATTGGGAATAGTGGGTTCTCGCTGCTCGGCATTGTGGCCAAATAATGGCACTGACACTAAGAGCCTGCATTGTGGTATGGCCAGCGCTAATGGATTGGACGCGGTATTGTTGGCAAGTGGAGGCTTTAACAGCAACCCGGATATTTTAGGTGCACCCAGGGGATACATAGAGTCTTTTTTCGATAAAGAAGAATTTATGCTGGATAAACTTTTGGGTTTTGGTGATTCCTATCGCATGGTGAATCCAGGTTGTGCCATCAAAATGTGGCCAAGCCAGTATGGTACCCACTTCATCTTTACCGCCTGTTTTGAACTTAAAAAGAAATTAGTAAAGGGCGATAAAATTAAGTCGGTAGTGGTTACCTGTCCCAAGATGGATTATCCAAATCGACCCAGACCGGCAACAGGTTTGGCGGGTAAGTTCAGTTTTCAATATGCCGCAGCCCTGGCGTTATTGGATGACAAAATCGACATGGATAGCTTTTCCGATGAAAGAAGATTTTCTGAAGATATGGAAGACTTTTTAGGAAAAATTTCACTTGATCAGAAAGATGTACCAGCCAATTTTGAAAACATGGGCGAGGGCATAGTGGTCACGGTGGAACTTGAAAGTGGTGAAAAAGTAAAAGCCAGTTGTAATGGGCCAAAAGGATTTTGGGGTAAAGAAGCCATTACTCTCGAAGCGCACCAAGAAAAGGTTCGATCTTGTTTGAGTATGGTTTTATCTGAAGAAGATAGCGAGGCAGTCATTGAGTATGGCCAGCGCCTTGAAGAATTAGACGGCAGTGAAATGAAAGACTTAATTCAGCTGCTAGGTAACTATAAGTAATAGGGTTTATTCGCAGGCCTATTTAAAAATAATAGAGGTGTATACCAAAATGACAATCGCTAAAACCATGTTCGATAAGGTATGGGCAGAACACAAGGTAGCCGAACTTGGCTCAGATTATGAATTACTGCATATAGACAGGTGCTTCATTCATGATCTATCGGGACCTATTTCCCTTAACGACCTAAAAAAACGGGAGCTGACGGTTCTTAATCCCAGTTTGGTGTACGCCACACCGGATCACCTAGTGTCGTCTGACCCGGGAAATGGCGGCGCCAATGATCCCAAACGTGGCAAGTTTATCGATATATTACGTAAGGAATGTGACTCACAAAATATTGCCCTGTTTGATACAGACAATATTAAACAAGGCATAGTGCATGTGGTTGGCCCAGCTCTGGGTCTTTCTTTACCCGGTTCCACCATAGTGTGTGGTGACAGTCACACTTGTACCCATGGTGGTGTGGGAGCAATCGCTTGGGGCGTGGGCAACACGGAACTTACACACAGTCTGGCGACGCAATGTTTAATTGAGAAAAAACCCAAAACCATGTTATTGAACTTTGTTGGTGAATTACCCAAGAATGTGAGTGCCAAGGATTTAATTTTATCCGTCATTGGACGCTTTGGTTCAGACTTGGGTGAAGGTTATGCTTTGGAATACGCAGGGTCAGCCATTGAAAAACTATCAATTGAAGAGCGTTTAACCATTTGTAATCTTACGGTGGAGCTGGGTGCTAAAATTGGCTTTGTGGCTGCGGATGAAAAAACCGTTTCTTACCTGCGCGACCTCGAATATACCCCTGACGGTGACGACTTTGATTTGGCGGCCAAGCATTGGTTGTCATTGAGAACAGACGAGGGAGCTCAGTTTGATAAAACCATTAAGATAGATGTGCAGGATCTTCAGCCACAAATAAGTTGGGGCATTAACCCTGAGCATACCATAGGTATAACTGATGTCATTCCTGACCCTGTGTATGCGCCGGATGAAAATACCCGAGACGCCTGGACAAAAGCACTGCAATACATGGGGCTTAATGCCGGTGATAAGATTGAAGGTGCCAAGGTTGATCAGGTATTTATTGGCTCCTGTGCCAATAGTCGTTTATCTGACTTACAGGCGGCAGCAGCACTTTTGGTTGGACGGCATGTGGCCGACGGAGTAGAGGCCTGGGTGGTTCCTGGCTCGCAACAGGTGAAGAAAACAGCGGAGAAAATGGGGCTGGATAAAGTCTTTTTAGACGCTGGTTTTCAATGGAGAGAACCGGGTTGCTCATTATGCCCTGCGGCCAACGGGGATTTTGTAGGGCCTGAAAAACGCTGCATTTCCACCTCCAATCGTAATTTTATAGGCCGCCAAGGCCCTAAAGCCAGAACGCATTTAGCCAGTCCCGAAGTAGCTGCGGCAGCCGCTATTTTTGGGGAAATTAGCGACCCAAGATCCCTGATGGTGAAGTAGGAGATACAATTATGAAACAATTTATTGAAGCCACCTCAATGGCAGCACCCTTACTATTAAATAACATTGATACCGATATCATCTCCCCCATGGCGGCCTTAAATGGCGCCAAGGGGGATGAGCTCATTGGCGCTCTGGATAAATATGCTTTTGCCGCCATTAGATATGTGGAGGGGGACGCCGAAAAACAAGAGCCTAACCCAGAGTTTTCACTCAATGATCCAACCTATGGCCAAGCCAAGATTTTAATTGTGGGGGAAAACTTTGGCTGCGGCAGTTCAAGGGAAACTGCACCCCTGGGAATTTCAGCGTTAGGCATACGCTGCATCATAGGAACCACATTTGGTGACATCTTTTTTAATAACTGTTTTCAGTGTGGAATATTACCCATTCGTGTAGATAAGGAAACACTTTCCAGTTTTGTTGAGCAGTGCCAGCAAGGGGAGTTTAGTGTTGACCTAGTGAAGCAAAATATTCTAATGCCGACTGGTGATAGCGTTCATTTTGAAACCAACGAGTTTAAGAAAAATTGTTTATTGAAAGGCTTTGACGATATTGAGATGAGCTTGGATAGGCTTGATGAAATTACTGAGTTTCAAAAAAATGACCAACAAAAACGGCCATGGATATATTTGTAATGACTATATCTATATGTATTTTTAACCCCAATTGTTCGTCTTTGTGAGGAGCTGTCATGAATTATACTAGTACTCAAACTGCGCAATCGGTGAAAATTGAGAGTAAAGCCATGTATTCGGTTTCGGCTGAAGAAATTGGTGCCAGAATAGATCGTCTGCCAAGCAGCAAATTTGTTTGGCGAATGGTGGTGTTGCTCTCCTTGGGCGCCTTTTTTGAATTTTATGAGCTTTTCTCAACCGCTTATTTGCTTCCTGGCATTGTGAAGGCTGGAATTCTCACTACTACCACTGAAAACTTTTTTGACTTCACTGGCTCCGCCGGTTACATCGCCTCTACCTTCATTGGTTTATTGTTGGGGGTAATAGCGTTTGGCACCGTGGCCGACAAATTTGGCCGAAAGATGATTTTTACCTATGCCTTGTTGGGGTATTCGTTCTCAGCCTTCATGATGGGCCTGCAAAGCGACCCTTATTGGTTAAACTTTTGGCGATTAATGACCGGCATAGGTTTGGGGGTAGAATTGGTCACGATTGATGCCTACTTAAGTGAGCTGGCTCCTGCCCGGCTTCGGGGGCGTGCATTTGCGGTGAGTAAAATCATCGCCTTTGCTGCTGTGCCGTCAGTGGCATTTCTTTCTTATTTACTGGTGCCTATTGAGTGGTTTGAAATAGACGGCTGGCGTTGGGTCGTGTTTATCGGCGCTTCTGGTGCTTGTCTTGTGTGGTATTTAAGGCGAGAGCTGCCTGAAAGCGCACGCTGGTTGGCAAGCAATGGTCAAATGGATGAAGCCAACCGAGTGGTGGCGGATATGGAAGCTCGTGTTGAAAAAGAAACAGGTAAACCTTTACCTAAACCAATAAACACAGTTGAAGCTGATAAGGTGGATACAACGCCCGATAAGGCCTCTTTTTGGGAACTTTGGGGCCCTGAATACCGCTCGCGAACCATTATGTTGATGGTGTTTCATATTGCCCAGGCCATTGGTATTTACGGTTTTTCAAATTGGATGCCCACCTTGCTGGTGGAAAATGGGGTGGAGATATCTGAAAGTCTTAAATACGGCGTGATAGTAGCACTTCTAACACCACTGGGGCCGTTATTAGCCATCACCTTTGCCGATCGTATCGAGCGAAAATGGCAAATTACCATTTCAGCTATTGTCATGGCTATTGCCGGTATGTTGTTCGCGGATGCCACCTCCAGTGTGGTAGTACTCATTCTTAGCGCCTTAATTGTTATTGGTGGAACTGTAATCGCTTTGGCCTTCCATACTTACCAGGCAGAACTTTTCCCCACTCGAATTCGTTCCATGGGCATCAGTTTAGTGTATTCCATGAGCCGAATTTCCGGTGCCATGAGTGGTTTTTTAATTGCAGCCAGTTTAAAAGCCAATGGCGTATCGGGGGCGTTGATGTTGATTACCGCCTGCATGATAGTGGTGGCCATTGTGATTGGTGGCTTTGGGCCAAAAACTCGTGGCCGCTCTCTTGAAGAGATTAGCCATTAATCTGCAAGGAAGAAAGGCCTAGATAGGCGGGCAATTAATCATGCCCACCTATCTAATTTTGTCATGTGGGATTTTCCATTGAGTGTAACTAAATAAAAAAACAATATTAAATAATGGAAATACAACGGAGATTGATATGGTTTATTTTTTATATGCCCTGGCAGGCGCTTTACTGGTGAATGCTGTACCGCACCTTGTTCATGGGGTGAGTGGCAGCTCCTTTCAAACACCTTTTGCAAGTCCACCTGGGGTGGGAGAGTCATCAGCCTTGGTGAATGTGTATTGGGGAGGATTTAATCTAGTGGTAGGTTATAGCCTGTTAAGTTATGCAGGATTTTTTGTAGTAGGGGTTAATTTAGATACCCTTTCATTAATAATAGGTGCCATGATTTTAGCCAGCTATCTGGCGCTTCATTTTTCAAAGGTTCGACATCCAAAATAATATATTTTTTAATAAGCTTTGAAAGCAAAGAATTCTGAATGCATTATATTAGAGTAATTTACGCAAATTTATTTGGTTACTTTTTCAGGTAGCTCTCCCACATAGTCTGCATGAGGACGCACCAGCTTGTGATCGTGATACTGTTCGGAAGCGTGGGCGATCCAGCCGGTGGATCGAGCTAGCGTTCCTATAGATAATACGCTGTCCTTAATGTTCAGTTTATGGGAGATAAAAATTACTAGCAGTATTAAGTGGGGGTTAGCATCGGCTAAACTATGGGCGGTATTAATGGCAATGTTTAAGCGTTCGAATTCTTCATCTTTTACCAACAGATTTTTAAGAGCACGCAGTAGATGAGCGGGTCTAGGGTCGAGGATTTTATGAATCCCCTCCACTTCAAATCCCGGTAACTCCTCGCCACTTTTAAAGCGACGCAGTATTGGAGTTGCGGGATCTTTTTCGGTCAATATTTCATTTAGTAGCCTGCTTGTTGCATCGGCCAGGCCTATCCATAAACGGCGGCCATTAGAGGCCATTTGACCTGTAATAGCGGCTTGATAAGGAGTGATTCCGGTATTGGCTAAAGCACGTACTGCGTAGGTGGATGGATCAAGTTCATGATCGGCTACTAATACCAGCAGTCGCCTAATGATGTCATCAAACCCAGCCGGAGCAGCTAATTTTTCCGCTAGAAAGTGATGGATAGGGGCAGTACTTGGTGTGGTCACGCCACCTATTATGGCCGCATATATTCGCAGTACATCGGCACCTGTGCTTGCAATTCCGGTAGGGGACAGATCGTATGACCTTGGGTTGGAGTGTTCAAAAAATGGAAATAAGGCCATTACTTTCTCCGTGATGGGCAAGGCCTGAACAAGTTTATTCATTGATCTGTATTGCGTTGGAATGGTTGGGAGCTTGCCATTGAAAATTGCGTCGGGTTCGACATTCCAGAGTAAGGCTGCCACCGTTTCTAATGATGCATGGTTAGCCAATTCATCAACATTATGACCCCGGTAAAACAGGCCATCTTTTGTAAGTAGTGTGATCTTGGTATTGCTAGTCAGTGGATCTTCTTTCCCTCTAATATGGCCTGCCTTTAACCGCTCTACATCGGCTTTCCAATATCGGCGGTTTCTAGTGCTGTTGCTACCCGGGGGTTGAGTGGAACGGATTCTATTACGGCTTACGTAAGAATAGAGTGTCGATACGCTTATGTTTAATTCAGCAGCCGCTTCTTTCGCGGTGAGATATAGAGGTTCTGACACGGACTTAATACCTGTATTTTCTTGGCATGATTATCGTAACGTCGATAGATGTATTGAACTGAATGCAAAATATTATACATTGATAATACCAGACAAGGTTGATTTAGAGTAAATTTGGCGTCAATTCTTGTATATATTCAAATGAAGAACCCCGCACTTTAATGAATAAACCAACGTCGACGTTTAGATGCCATTGATGACAGTCGAGCAGCTTTGTTATTCGTTTTAATTTTAATGGTTAATGTGGGGGGGGATAAGCGTCATTGATACCGTGAAGTTGGGGTGTTGGTCAAATATGTTCCTACAATTCCTAGGTATTTAGTATGCTGTCGAAATTACCGCGTAATATAAAGCAATCCCGTTATTTAATAGCCACTGGGGATAGACGGCTTTGGTTGCTGAGTTTCACCTTTGATTTTCAGTATTAAGCTGGAATGAGCCAGCAGCATGTATAATAAAAATTGCTACCGTATAGCATGATTTGAAAGTTACTTTAGTGATTGCTCATACAATTCGTAAACCAAATCTTCTTTATATATTTTTTCAACAGCCTTTTTAATAGCAGGCACAAGATGTTGGTAAGCTGATTTGTTAGAGAAATGAAGCCACCATTCTTTGTGGCCTAATACATAAGGGCGGCGCCATTTTTCACCTTTAAATTCAAGTGAGTCCAGAATGTGTTGCAAGCC
>MAAB01007508.1_pt1 | contig 16297 bp, 12 predicted proteins | sample 1115991 | NCBI WGS metagenome assembly MAAB01 (sample SAMN04961124, study PRJNA320927) | seawater metagenome | isolation source: sample BD02T18 sea water enriched with oil for 18 days | place: USA:Gulf of Mexico | collected 2013-07-27
CTCCCTCAAGCTAAAGAAATTATCGAAAGTCTTAACCTGAAATCTGACCGTTATATTCGTTTGCAGCTGCTACTAACATCTCGTATTGATATTGCCGAAAACGAGCACAGTGAACTACTCAGTCTATGCAGAAAACGTGATAAGGTCGCAGCCTGCGCCCTATTGAAACGCCATATATTAGAGGCAGGCCAAGCCATTCATGACCTGCTAATCAAGCAGCAAGAAGGCGCGATTTAAACAAATAAGCTTTGATGACGCAGTTTAATACCGTCAACTAACAAGTGGCGGTCCATCAAAAGAATACACACATTGCTGATATCTCTATGTATTGGTAATCGTTAACCTACTGATACGTTCTCCCACTCACACCCCAAAATATGAACTCACCTCAATTCATGCCAAATAAAGGCCCATCATTATAACTTGCATTACTAATACAAGTTTTATTGTACTGGATCAAGCCCCTGCCTAAAAAGCAATATCACATCGATATAAATTGACCCTTATCAAGATGAAAAAATATTAAAAGCAGACTATCTGCTCCAACCAAGGAGTGGTTTTGTTAACGCACTGAACTGCGTTGAAATATTGGCTCATTCAATAAGAAGGGATCGTTTTGAGAAGCATTTTAAGTTTGGTTTACATCGTCATTCTAGGGCTAGGTTTATCCATGCCAGCCCATGCCTATAACAAAACCTATGACCTTTTTGAGCAAGCTAAAACCTACTTTCCTGATGCCGATTCATACCAAGAAGCCAATGATATCAAGGTGGTAGTCGCTTATAAAAACAAGCAAGCTATTGGCTTTAGTTTCACCAATGAAGACATACTCTCCATTCCTGCCTATAGCGGAAAACCCATCAATAATCTGATCGCCATGAATGCCAAGGGCGATATCCTTTCTGCCAAATTATTAGAGCACCATGAACCCATTTTATTAGTGGGTATTCCTGAGGTGAAACTGGAAAATTTTGTGAGCAAGTTTGTCGGTTTTAATGCCACAGACCAGGTACGTATTGGCAGTGGTAATGACGATAAAACTATAGATGCGATTACCGGTGCCACAGTGACTGTCATGGTGGTAAATGAAGCCATAATGAAATCGGTCAATAAGGTGGCTAAACACTTTCACCTAGCAGGTTTAACGGATGACACCTCTAACAGAGCCAAGGTTAACCATACACAATTTGAAAGTTTGACCTGGCAGCAGTTAATCGATCAAAACCTGGTTTCTCAACTCTATCTAAAACAACAGGATGTTAATGACATTTTCCTCGGTACATCAGCTGAAACCAAGGTCGAAAACACAGATCAAAACGCTGAATTTATAAACCTATTTTTTAGCAATTTAAACATTCCTTCGGTCGGAAAAAATCTCTTAGGCGAAGACGAATATAGCTGGTTAATGAGCCAAGCCATGCAGCCTGGCGATACCGCGTTTGCCGTCATGGCTAATGGTAATTACAGCTTTAAGGGTAATGGTTATGTACGTGGTGGCATATTCGATCGCACCCAATTACACCAAGATAAGCAAGTCACTATATTTCGAGATTTAGATTACATTCGTCTAAACGATGTTTATATAGAAGGCTTCCCGGGATTTAAAGAAATGGCCATCTTTATTAGCCGCGCAAAAAATGAGTTTGATGTGGGCAAGCCTTGGCAACTGGAGCTATTAATACGCCGTCAAACGGGCCCTATTGCTTCCATTTTTAAAAGTTTTTACGCAGATGCAGCAGTACCTGAAGCCTTTATTATTCGCCCTATCATCACAGAACCCAAACCGTTATGGCAGAAGGTATGGCATCAAAAAACCGTTCAAATAGGCATAGTCAGTATTGCCCTGCTCCTTTTAATGGGCATTGTTTTTGCTCAAGATTATTTAGTTAAAAAGCCCAAAATATTGCATAGAATTAGAACATCCTATTTGTTATTTACCGTCTTTTATCTGGGTTGGTATAGCTTAGGTCAACTCTCTGTCGTCAATGTCTTTACCTTTGTTGCCGCTGTGTTTAATGATTTTCATTGGGGGCTTTTCTTACTCGACCCCATTATCTTTTTATTATGGGGCTTTGTCGCTGTCACCCTACTACTTTGGGGACGTGGTGTGTATTGCGGCTGGTTATGTCCTTTTGGCGCGATTCAGGAGCTAGTCAATCTCATCGCACGCAAGTTTAAAGTCAAACAATTTGAGTTGCCCTATGTCATCCACGAACGTTTATGGGCATTGAAATACATCATTTTATTAGCACTTTTTGGTCTCTCTCTTGAAAGCCTTAACTTGGCTGAGCAATACGCCGAAGTAGAGCCCTTTAAAACCACCATAATGCTTAAGTTCCAGCGAGAATGGGGCTTTGTTTTCTACGCCTTTCTTCTGATTAGCATCAGTGCGTTTAATCATAAATTCTACTGTCGTTACATTTGCCCACTAGGTGCGGCATTGGCAATTCCCGCTCGCATCAGCTTATTTGATTGGTTACGCCGTCGTAAAGAATGCGGCCAACCCTGCAAGTTATGCGCAGTGGAATGTGAAGTGCGTGCCATCACACCAGAAGGCGTTATCAATCGTAATGAATGTCATTACTGCTTGGACTGCCAAGTCACCTATTTTGCCGATACAAAGTGCCCACCTCTGGTGCTCAAAAACAAAAAACGTAAGAAAAAGCCAGCCAATCAAATCACCATCACAGAAGTGAGCTAGGCAGGTAGCTATGTCAATTAACCTATAGAAGGGAGTTAACCATGTCTCATATTGATCTTGAAGATGAAAATGTCAGTGAACATGTTCGCCTAAGTCGTCGCCTATTTTTAGGCGGGTCAGCCACCTTAGCAGGTGCCGCTGCGGCAGGCGCAGGCGCATTAGGCTTAGGTCTAACCAGTAATAATGCCTTAGCAAGCAGTGGTAGCGCTCAAAATGCCATGGTGGGTCTGGGTGAACTGGATGAATATTATGGCTTTTGGAGTGGCGGCCAATCCGGTGAAGTCCGCATATTGGGTATTCCCTCCATGCGCGAGCTCATGCGTATTCCTGTATTTAATCAGGACAGCGCAACGGGCTGGGGCACGACAAATGAGAGTAAAGCCATATTAGGTGAAGGCGCTCACTTAGCGGGTGATACGCATCACCCTCATATGAGTATGGTCGATGGGAAATATGATGGTAAGTATCTCTTTGTCAACGATAAAGCGAATACGCGAGTAGCACGAATTCGCTGTGACATAATGAAAACTGACAAGATCACCTCTATCCCTAATGCCCAAGGTATACATGGTTTAAGGGTACAAAAAGCACCTTATACCAAGTATGTTTTTGCTAATGGTGAATATCGTATTCCCTTAATTAACGATGGCCGAGACCTCAACGAACCTGAAAAATACAATGCGATTTTCTCTGCCATAGACGCAGAAACCATGGAAGTGGCTTGGCAGGTCGTGGTCGATGGCGGACTGGATAACGCCGACGCCGATTACACGGGTAAATATGCTTTTAGTAGCTGTTACAACGCAGAAAATGCCGTTGACCTAGCAGGTACTATGCGTTTTGAACGAGACCATATTGTGGTTTATAACATCGAACGTATTGAAGAAGCGGTTAAAAATGGTGACTTTAAAACCTACCCAGGTTCTAAAGTACCCGTGATTGATGGCACTAAAGGCTCAAAATATACACGTTACATTCCGGTTCCAAAAAATCCACACGGCATCAATATGGCACCCGATGGTCAATACGCTATTGCCAATGGCAAATTGTCCCCAACCGTTACTGTGTTGGATACCCATAAATTTGATGCCTTATTCGACGATAAGATCAAAGCAAGAGATACGGTCGCGGCTGAAGTCGAATTAGGCCTTGGGCCCTTGCATACGGCCTTTGATAATCGGGGCAACGGTTACACCACTCTCTTTATCGATAGCCAAATAGTGAAGTGGAATATTGCTAAAGCGATTCAATCTTACAATGGTGAAAATGTCAGTTACATCAGCCAAAAATTGGATGTCATGTATCAACCAGGTCATAACCATACTTCCATGGGCGAAACTCGAGATGCAGATGGTAAATGGCTGATATCTCTCTGTAAATTCTCTAAAGATAGGTTCTTAAATACTGGCCCTCTTAAGCCTGAGAATGATCAATTAATTGATATCTCTGGCGATAAAATGAAACTGGTTCATGACGGCCCAACATTTGCCGAGCCCCACGATTGCATCATGGTTCACAGATCAAAAGTTAAACCGTCAAAAATGTGGAAGCGCGATGACCCTTTCTTTGCTCCCACTGTCGCTCGCGCTAAAGCCCATGGCGTCACCTTAGAAATGGATAACAAGATAATACGTGAAGGCAATAAGGTGTTTGTTTATATGACCTCTGTCGCGCCTGCATTTGGTATGGATAGATTTACAGTACAAGAAGGTAATGAGGTCACTGTGACTGTCACCAACTTGGATATGGTCGAAGATGTCAGCCATGGTTTTTGTATGGCAGATCATGGGGTACAGATGGAAGTCAGCTCTCAAGCGACCGCCTCTATTACCTTTATGGCCAGCAAACCCGGCGTTTATTGGTACTACTGTAACTGGTTCTGCCATGCCCTACATATGGAAATGGTCGGTCGTATGTTAGTTGAAGCGAAAGCTTAATCGCCCCTAAGGCAGTCCGTTATACGAATTGCCTTATTTTTACCTTGATGAGGATCACAATGACAAGATGCAGGATGCTCTTTGGCTTGTTACTCGCCGTTAGCACGACCCTATTCACTTCTCTGCTATTCGCCCAGAGCTGGCAAATTAACTCGCCAGAAAAAGCAGCCATGGTTTGGCAAACAGCCCAAGCGGGAGATATCGTGGATATCGCACCCGGGCGTTACCCTGGGCCTTGGAAAATCAATCAATCACTCACCATTAAAGCGCAAGCAGGTGCCATTCTAGATGGCCAAGCAAAAGGACATGCATTACAAATTAGTGCCTCAAATGTTTGGGTTTCGGGTCTTCAAATTGTTAATTGGGGAGACGATATTGGTCAAATGGAAAGTGGCGTGTTTGTGGATAAAACATCCGAGTCTGTCACCCTAGAAAACCTCTCAATTAAAGGCAGCTCCTTTGGTATCTGGGTCGATGGCAGCGATAAGGTCACGATTAAAAACAATCGTATTCAGGGTAACCTAGATGTGCGCTCTCCCGATCGGGGCAACGGCATCCACCTTTTTAATGTTGGTGATGCCCTGATTCAAGGCAATGAAGTCTGGCATAGCCGAGATGGCATCTATATCGATACCAGTAACAATAATCAGCTAGTGGGTAACTACCTGCATGATTTACGTTACGGCATTCATTACATGTACAGCTATCACAACTTATTAAAAGACAATAAAACCGAACGTACTCGTACCGGTTATGCCTTGATGCAAAGCAAATTTTTAACCGTCTTAAATAACCAAAGTTTGAATGACTTTAACTATGGCATGTTACTTAACTTCATCACTCAAAGTCAGTTTAAAGGCAATAAGATAAGCCGGGTCAGGCAAGGCCGTAACCCCAATACTAATCTTGCTGTAGGTACCAATATTAGTGGTGCAGATGGCAAAGCCATGTTTATTTACAACTCAGTTTATAACGAAATCGATCACAACCAGTTATCTCAGAGTGACTTGGCAATTCACCTCACAGGGGGCTCAACCGATAACAAGATATTTGCCAATGCTTTTATCGGCAATCGTAATCAAGTCAAATATGTGTCTAATCGAGCTCAAGAATGGTCCTTTGAAAGTCAAGGTAATTACTGGAGTGATTATTTAGGCTGGGATATTGATCAAGATGGTTTGGGAGATAGCCAATACAGTCCAAATAACGCCATTGATAAATTACTCTGGCAATTCCCCAGTGCCCGTCTGTTATTTAATAGTCCCGGCGTTCTGTTATTACGCTGGGTAGAAGGGCAGTTTCCTGTCTTTAAAAGACCCGGCATTACCGATAGCCATCCTATGATGGCCATTAAACCTGAGCACAAGGATGATGCATTGCTCAGTTCTCAACTCGCCCCCAAGGTTAAACAGGAGCCAACTAATGGTAGTTGAACTTAATCAAATTAAAAAAACATTTAGTGGCGGCGTTGAAGCCATAAGATCACTCGACCTTCAACTCTCTGAAGGTCAAGTCCTAGGCTTGTTCGGTCACAATGGGGCAGGAAAAACCACCACGATAAAACTTATTCTTGGCCTTATTAGCGCCACCAGCGGTGATATTAAGGTCATGGGTAAACGCCCTGATACTCACTCTGAAATTAAAGAGCATATGGGCTTTTTACCTGAGAATGTACAGTTTTATGAACAACTTAGTGGTCGTGAAGTATTACACTATTTCGCCAAGCTCAAACGTCAAAACAAACAGCACGCGGATGACCTGCTCAATCGTTTCCAACTTGATCATGCGGCTGATCGTAAAGTGAAAACCTACAGTAAGGGAATGAGGCAGCGCCTAGGATTAGCCCAAGCCATGTTAGGTGAACCAAAATTATTATTACTCGATGAACCCACAGTGGGCCTTGATCCTGTAGCGACCAAGCAGTTTTACCAACAAGTGGCGCACCTACAAAGTCTAGGCTGTACCTTGATCATTTGCTCTCACGTACTGCCCGGCATTGAAAGTTATATCAATAAAGCACTCATCATGAGTAAAGGTCAGGCCTTAATTCAAGGCAGTTTGCAGGAGCTTAATCAAGACGCTAATTTACCGGTACATATTCAGGTACAAGCGGATCAACTACCGAATCACATTGAGGGAGAAATTAGCCGTATTCAAGTGGCTAATCAATGGCAAGTGGAGGTACAAGCCCAACAACAAGTCAGTGCTATGCAGCAATTAAGCAAGCTTGCTGGGTTAACGACACTTCTTGCTAAAAGCGCCAGCCTAGAAGACCTTTACCATTTTTACCAAACCAAAGGGCAGAACAAAGTCCGTAATACCAGTGTATTAACCTCATCAGAGGGAGCATTTATATGACCTTATCTCACCCTTTTTATGCTGCTTTTGCACGCTCTCAAATTTGGACTATTGCTAATAAAGAGTGGATGGATGGTCGTCGTAATCGTTGGCTGCAATCCATTACCATTTTGTTATTTTTGTTGGCTCTGGGGATAGCCTATTTAGGCGGCGCTGTCGCCGGTAAAGTCGGTTTCACAGGATTGAGTAATACCATAGTCAGTCTCGCTAGTTTGGCGGTACTCATCATGCCACTTATCGCACTTTTGCTTAGTTATGATGCCATAGTGGGCGAAGATGAATGCGGCACCTTGTTATTATTAAGCGCTTACCCTATCACCAGCTTTGAGCTCTTTTTAGGCAAATGGTTAGGACGTTCTATGGTACTGGGTAGCAGTATCTGTTTGGGTTTTGGTTGTGCCGCCCTAGTATTAGCCTTTACCACAGATACCCCCTATCAGGACATTGCAGTCGCTTTTAGCGTATTTATACTCTCTGCTTTGTTATTAGGCATGAGTTTTCTTGCTATTGGCATCTGGATCAGCAGCTTATGTAAAACCCGTGCCCAAGCCACAGGGATCTCTCTACTGGTTTGGTTTTTTGCGGCTGTTTTATTTGATTTATTGGTTTTATCGGTTTTGGTTTTTAGCCAAGGTCATGTTGAAGGCAGTCTATTAGCAGGTCTTTTATTGGCTAATCCTACTGATATTTTCAGAATGGTTAACTTTGCCATGTTTGCCGATATGCAAAAACATACAGGACTAATGGCAGTACAGCAAAGTATGGACTTCTCTGTGAAGTCACTTCTCTCCTTCGCTTTTGTATGGGTACTTATTCCACTCATGCTGGCTTATCGCAGCTTCACCAAGAGGACCCTCTAATGGCTTACCTTCCACAATTATCTGGTTTTATTGTTAAATTTTTCACCTTGTTGGTCCTCATCCTAAGCTTGGCTGCTTGTAGTCAACCAGAAGAAGTAAACTATCAAGCCCAAGCCATACATGATGAGGATGAGTGCGCCGTATGCGGTATGCTCATCACCCGCTTCCCGGGCCCTAAAGGGCAAGCCATCTTTGATCATGAGCATGTGAAATTTTGCTCTACCCGAGACATGGTCGCCTTTGTCACAGATGAAGAGAACAGCCACAGAATCAGTGATGTATTTGTCCATGACATGGAAAAAACACCTTGGAAAGCCCCGACTCAAGACAGTTATATTGATGGCCGCAAAGCTTGGTATGTGACAGGTTCAAATAAAAAAGGCGCTATGGGCCCTACCTTTGCAAGTTTTGCCAACAAGGAGGCCGCACAGAATTTTGCTCAAGAGCACGGGGGAGAATTACAAACCTTTAGTGAACTCAAGCCCCTACAAAGCACCATGAAGATGAAAATGTAACAAGGTCATTTTGCACGGTTAAAAACAAGAAGCCCCGAATTGAAAACTCGGGGCTTCTGCTTATTAAATAGCTTGTTGGTTAATTAAATATTGCAGAACGTTTCTCTAAAAAAGCCGTCATACCTTCTGCTTGATCAGGGCTAGAAAAACTCAAAGCAAACTGATCACTTTCCATGATACAGGCATTATCTAAGGGAACATCCTGCCCTCGTTGAACAAGTTGTTTAATCAGCTGTAGCGCTGAGCGGCTTTTCCCAGATAGTTGAGAAGCTAGCTTCATACCCTCAGACATCAGTTCCGTCTGGGGATAAAGATGATTTACCAAACCTAAACTTTGGGCTTCATCGGCTGAAACCATTCGCCCAGTGAACAATAATTCCAACGCCATAGAGCGACCAACCAGCCGAGTTAAACGCTGGCTGCCACCAAAGCCGGGGGTAATACCCAAATTAATTTCAGGTTGAGCAAACTTGGCATTATCAGAAGCCAAAATGAAGTCGCAACTCATAGCGAGTTCACAACCGCCCCCTAAAGCAAAACCATTTATTAGACCGATAACGGGGAAGTCAGCATTCTCTAAACGACGTAGCACCGAATGACCGAAATGCGAGAAGGCTTTGGCTTCAAGCGCACTAAATTGCTTCATCTCTTCAATATCAGCACCCGCTACAAAAGCCTTTTCTCCGGCTCCCGTAATCAAAAGCACTCTAACACCCTTGTTCATATCAAGTTGATCTAGGACCTGGTTTATCTCTTCAAGGGTGGCTTGGTTGAGGGCATTAAGTACCTTAGGACGGTTGATTGTCAGGCAGTAAACACCGCCCTCTAATGACTCTAATATGAGATTATCAAAGCGCATTGTCTTGTTAGTCATATTGATAAAATCCTCGGCCTGTTTTGCGCCCCAAATAACCTGCATCAACCATCTGCACAAGTAAGGGACACGCTCGATACTTTGGATCTTTAAAGCTTTGATAGAGCACCTCTAAAATACTTAAGCAGGTATCCAAGCCAATAAGATCAGCCAGGGCTAACGGCCCCATGGGGTGGCCCATTCCCAGCTTCATTACCTCATCAATTTCAGAGGCTGAGGCAATACCTTCATGCAAACAAAAAATACCTTCGTTGATCATGGGCAGTAAAATACGGTTAGCCACAAACCCCGGTGAGTCTTTTATATCTACCGGTGTTTTTCCTATTTTTAGGGCAAGTTCATTCACCAGATTAAAAACACTCTGATCTGTTTGCAGCGCTCGTATTACTTCCACCAATGCCATCACAGGGACAGGGTTCATAAAGTGCATGCCTATCACTTTCTCGGGGCGTTTTGTTACGGCTGCCAAACGAGTAATCGAGATAGAGGAGGTATTTGTCGCTAAAATTGTGTCTGCCTTGCAGGTCTCATCAAGCTGCCTAAAAATGGTGTGTTTGATTGCTTCTTGCTCGCTAGCAGCTTCAATCACTAAATCTGCTTGGCTTAAGCTTTTCAGCTCGATACTGGTCTCAATATTTTGAAGACAATGAGTCATCTGTTCTGATGTAATTTTCTCTTTCTTGAGCATTCGAGCCAAACTGGAAGTAATACTTAACTTTGCCTGTTCAAGTGCTTGAGTATTCAAGTCAAACATAATCACTTGAAGCCCAGCCATGGCACACACTTGTGTTATGCCTGCCCCCATTTGACCTGCACCAACCACACCGACTTGTTGAATCTTCATTTTGCTATTCCATTTCAAACATTAGAATTAAAAAAGGGGGATAGCAGGACACTAGCCCCCTTGTAACCAGTGACCATGGGCTTTCTGATAAGGGAGTCCACTAGGTTAATTTGGTTACAAAACTTTTTAAAAGACTTACTTTTCGCCGTTATTTTTTATTCATAACAGCGATCATGCGATTGACCGCCTCTAAATGCTCAGGCTCGTTATGACACATACCCTGAAAGGTAGCGCACACATCTAGAAAGTCTTTTAGTTCCATACGTTGTGCCATCTTCATCAAGCGCTTGGTTTTACGGCTGGCTTTAGGCGGTTGTTGAGCAATACGATTGGCCAGAGTTAAGGCGCTAGACATTAACTCTTCAGGGGGCACAACCTCCATCACTATGCCGATATCTTTGGCTTCATTAGCATCAATCACCCTTCCTGTTAGAGTCAGTTCAAAGGCTTTTTGATAACCAATCAAGCGTTGCATAAACCAGGCACCACCATCCCCTGGAATAATGCCCAGATTCAAAAAGGTTTCACCGAATTTGGCTTTCTCAGAGGCAATACGAATGTCTGCCATATTAGCAAGATCAAAACCGGCCCCAATCGCAGCACCATTTACCGCAGCGATAATAGGTACTTCTACTTCTTGCAGTGCTAAAGGAATGCGCTGAATCCCACGACGATAGCGCTCTTCACATTCCGCCACATCACCGGCAAAATCACCACCGCGTTCCGCCATATCGAGAATGTTACCGCCAGCACTAAAAGCAGAACCCGCCCCTGTCATGACTAATACTGAAACTGCTTGCTCTTGGTTAACCCAATTAGCGGTAGTGACTATGTCATCAATCAGGTTTGAGCCCGTGAGTGCGTTACGTAGATCATGACGATTGAAGGTCAAGACAGCCACGCCGGCTTCTAGGGTTAATGTGGCATCCTCTAATTGAGGTAACACTGGGCTCATTTTTTGTTCTACTGACTTGTTTGCTTTTACTGACATGGAAGGCTCTCCTGCTCGACAATAATCCTGGCATCAACAATGGCGTAGCCCTTGTCATAGACAATCACAGGATTAAGATCTAATTCGCTAATTTGTGGATGGTTTTCGATAATGTTTGAAACGGTTAGTAATAGCTCAACAAGCGCATTTTTATCAACAGGCAATTCACCTCTTACCCCATCAAACACCTTGCTGGCTTTAATTTGGTCTATCATGGAAGTCGCATCATAGCGACTTAGGGGAACGGCCCTAAAAGAAACATCTTTTAATATTTCAACAAAAATGCCACCCAGACCAAACATTAATACAGGGCCAAAAATAGGATCTTGGCTCATGCCAATAATAATCTCAGTCCCTTTGCGAGCCATAGGCGTAACTAATACCCCTTCTATGGCGGCATCCGCTTTATAACTCAGGCAAGAGGCTAAAATTGTGTCCCTTGCTTCTGTTAGGGCATTTTTTCCTACCAGGTTAAGCTTGACGCCACCGGCATCCGACTTATGTAGAATATCTTTAGACACCACCTTCATGACTAAGGGGATGTCGCCAAATTCAGCATAGGCAGCTTCAAGCTCATTTTCATGTCGTACAATAATTTCTTTGGCAACATCCAATCCATAAGCAGCCAATAGATTTTTGGCTTCAAATTCGAACAGATCGCGACCCTGTGCTCTGGCATTTGAAAGCACCTTCTCACTCGCATGATTAATCGCTAGTTGTGTCTTGTGATCCTGCCTCTCAATTTGTTTAAGATAGGTACCACGCTCTCCCAGTGCGGCCATGACTTTCACTGCATGCTCAATCGAAGCATAAACAGGTAAACCCGCTTTACGCAGTTTCTCCAAGGGTTCTGGTTTAATATGTGCAAATAAGCTGTCGATAATCAAAGGCTTAGTGGTGCGTTTAGCCAAAGCGATCATCTCATCGGCACAGTCCAGCTCCTCCTGAGCGAGCTCTTTTGCAAAACGAATACCGTAACCACCAAACATGCCAACCAAAAACACCATATCGACATTTTTATCCGCTTCCAGAATTTCCATACATTGAGACAATAGACCCGGATTAGCATCGGTACTGCCAGCCACATCAATAGGGTTAACTAAAGAAGCTTGTGGAAAAAGAATCTGGCTCAAGGCTAAGCGGGTCGACTCTTCTAGTTCAGCTAACTCAAGACCTGCTTCTGATATTCGATCTGAGGCTATCGTTGCCTGACCTCCTCCATCGGCGAGTACCGCCACCTTTTTACCCCCAGCCTGTTGTAATAAACTTAGGCCTTCTGCCACCGGCAAAATTTCATCCGAATTGGCGACCACATTCACACCAGCTTGCTGCAATAAGTCCACCGTCATCTGATAACTACCGGCAAGAGCCCCAGTATGAGAACTAGCCGCTTTTTGACCCGCTTCAGTACTGCCTGATTTATAAACCACGACAGGTTTTTTCTGGCTGGTATGCTTAGCTTCATCCAAAAATGCACGGCCATCCTTAAAGCCTTCAACATAAAAAGTGGCAACCCCCGTGTTGTCATCAGCGCCTAAACAGGCAAGATAGTCAGCAAAGCCAACATCGGTTTGATTACCAGGACCCACATAGGTGCTAAAGCCTATATGGCCATTTGATTGAGCCTCTAATGCGAGGGATAAAAGCATATTGCCAGATTGGGAGATAATGCCGATTTCACCGGGTTTCACATTGTCTAACGCCAGTAAATTCACTTTTTTGTGCAGGTTAAAAAGCCCAGAAGTATTTGGGCCTATGATACGCACGCCGGCTAAAATAGCCGCATCCAAAACTTGTTGCTCAAGCTCGGCACCCGCCTCATCTACCTCACCAAATCCACTGGCCAGAATAATCGCACCTTGAACACCAACGTCACCACACTGCTTAATCAAAGAGGGAATGGTTTTCGCTGGTGTACAAATCAAAGCCATATCAACACCTGACGGAACAGAGCTGACGGAGCCATAGGCTTTTCTACCCAAGATCTGGTCGGCTTTTGGATTAATCGGGTAAATCTTCCCTTCATAACCCCCTTCCATCAATCCCATCATGGCTTTATAACCACGTTTAGTAGGGTCGTTTGAAGCGCCAACAATGGCGATAGAATCTGGTGCTAATACCCTATTTAGTTGGGTTTGTGATGGCTGTGCTTTTTGAAGACTCATGCTTAACACCCCTTAAACTGAGGGGTACGTTTTTGCGCAAAAGCATCAACCCCTTCTTGCCAGTCTTGAGTGGTAGTACACATAAATACGGCATCTAATTCATGCTCTAACTGGGCATCTATATTATTAAAGGATGAATTATTCAGCATCCTTTTCGCCAGTTTCATCGAGATGGGTGCTTTAGTAGATAGCGTTAAAATAAACTCTTTTGCAGCAGATGCTAAGGTCTCATCAGGCACTGAACGGGTAACCATACCAATGGCCGCCGCTTCTTTACCGTCAATCTTATTGCCTAAGAAAATGAGCTCACGTGCTTTAGCCAAACCCACCAAACGTGGCAAGAATTGTGTCACGCCACCACCGACACAGGTACCAATGCTGATTTCAGGAAAGCCTATCTTGGCACTGTCCGCCATAATCACGAAATCACACGCGCTGGCCATTTCAGCCCCAGCACCTAGCGCATAACCATTAACGGCAGCAACGACAGGTTTATCTAATTCAAAAATAGCTTGGCACACATCATTGCCTAATTGCAGGTATTGACGGCGTTCAAACAAGGTTCGCTCTCCCGCTCCATGCTCTTTCATATCTGCACCAACACAAAAAGCACGACCTTCACCCGTCAGTAAAACAGCTCGCACCTCAGGGTCTGCCTCTGCTTGAGACAATGCACTTAATAGATCGATATAAAATTGTTCTATCACGGCATTAAGACGGTGCGGGCGATTAAAACGTATCTCAACATAGTTAGTGTGTTGAGTATAAATTAAGGTTTCGAAACTCAGCGTACTCATAGAGAAGTCCTGTAGAGGTGTTGGCATTTCAATACAAATAAAACATTTGTACTTTTTATTTATATTAAAAATACAAACGAGCCACGTCAAGACAAATGTCCCAAAATTTTATTAAAGTGTTTTATTTGCGTTTTTTTAGTTAAAATAAGCGCCATTGACTGAACGACAAATAAATCTTAATTAGGTATCAAATGAGCAATAAAGAAGCGCTAGAACAGGAAGGAAGTGATGTTAATTTAGTGCTAAAAGAGCTCTCGTCCTTGTACCCGACCTTAACCACTAAGTTAAAAAAATCGGCTGACTTTGTCCTAGAAAACCCCATCGAAGTGGCGCTTTTATCCATACGAAAAAGTGCTGTGGCCGCTGAAGTGACGCCTTCCACGTTAACGAGACTGGCTAAGTTATTAGGCTTCGAGCGTTACGATAGTTTCAGACAAGTATTCAAGGAGGCGATGCATAACAAAGCGCCGACTACCTTTGGAAAAAAGGCTCAAAGTTTACAAGAACATGCCAGTAGCGCCCCTGAAAACGCGGTATTTTCTGACTTCATTAATACTACCTTTGAAAACCTTGAACACTTTTTTCAGAACGATACTCAGGAAAAGTTACAACAAGCGGCCCCTTTAATAATCAATGCAAAAAAAGTCTATGCATTAGGCTTTCGAGACACCTTTGCTTGTGCCCATCACTTCGCTTATGTCGGCAAAATCGCCTTTCCTAAAATTACCCTTATTAGAGGCTATCAAGGCACATTATTGAGTGAACTTGCTGAAATTAACGATAAGGATGTGGTACTTGTCTTTGGCTTTGACCCTTATGCGATTGAAATGGTGAATGCCCTAAAAGCCATCAAGGGGTCTAACGCCAAGGTTATCGCCATTACAGATAACCTAAGATCACCTTTAGCGAGTGAGTCAGATATCGCTTTTACGCTTGTGAATACAACGCCTCATTTCTTTCCCTCTATCATCCCTGCTATCGCATTGGTTGAAGCACTCGTGGCTGCTTGCACCGCATTGGGAGGTGATACCATGGTGCAAAACATCAACCAATTTGAAGAGAATTTACGCCGTTTAGGCGGTTACTATGAAGCCCCTTAAAGTAAATTAAAACCTCAATTCAGGGCGCAAGCTGATGCTGAACGCCCCGACTTCAATCCAACCCAAACGCCCACCTTGTTCATATCCCAACTCCCCAGTGAAGATAAATGAAAATGCTTTTGTACTTCATCATTTAAATTAAAACCATTGCACCTAAGGCGAATTTCTTCTAAAAGTTAACGATGGGACATTTTTGTCCACTCTATAGTATGAAAGCCTAATAAATACGGACTTTTAAACTTGGCATCATTCTTTCATTACATAATGATTGATTCATTCGAAAAACAATAAAAAATAGGATACTAGGGAATGGCTTTTAAACGGTTTTATTGGCTGCAACAGTTGGGAATTGGCAGCCGCTTATTCTTAGCTTTTGTGATGATTTCATCCATTACCATAGTCTCAAGTGGGCTGGCGACCAATACGTATTTACAACTTAGCGACCGGCTTATGTTGCTTAAACATCAGGATATTCCTGGGTTGGATGCCGCCGCACGCCTTAATGATAAAAGCCGTCTAATTGTGGCAACCGCCCCTTTAATTGTGACCAGTGATTCTAATGTCAGTCGTAACCAAGCCATGGATACGCTTAATATCGCCATTAAGGACATGGACACCTTGATGCGTAATTTGCCCGACTATAATCGTTATTTTTTGGAGCTCATCACTCAGATTCAAAACAACTTAACCCTGTTAGACCAAAGTGTGGAACGACGTGAAGTCATTCGTCGTAAGCTCACTCAGCAATCGAGGCTCATCTTCCCGCTATTTCAAGATTTGATTATTAAGTTAAAACGACTTGAGCAAACACCACCTTTAGAAGAAGTGATTCACCATTTATATTACTTTGCAGGCTTGATTGAAAAAGTCAGCAATGACGCCTCATTCAATGAATTGGATTATACCTTCTTAAGGCTTGAATCCATGGCTCGAGAGGTAAAAGTACGGCTTCCCTATTTACCACAAATCCCATCGGCAAGACGTCAGTTATTAAGCCAGCTTTTGGATATGAGTTCACGCCAAGGTCAACTGTTTCTATTAAAAGACGAAGAGCTAGATTTACTCTACCAACAGAGCTTTTTTCTGGAAAATAGCCAGCAGCATATTCAACAGTTAGCGGCACAAATCAACCAATATACTAACCAAACGAATACC
>MAAB01007509.1_pt1 | contig 16274 bp, 11 predicted proteins | sample 1115991 | NCBI WGS metagenome assembly MAAB01 (sample SAMN04961124, study PRJNA320927) | seawater metagenome | isolation source: sample BD02T18 sea water enriched with oil for 18 days | place: USA:Gulf of Mexico | collected 2013-07-27
GTTGAAAAAGCCGACGACCGTATTATTATTATGCCAGGTTGTGGCATCACGATTAAGAATGCGAAAAAAATAGCCGAGCGCAGTGGTTGTAAAGAAATGCATGTTGTTGCCAATGCCTTTGTTGAAAGCAAGATGGATTATCGTAATGACAATTGTTTTATGGGCACAGAAATGCGCTCGGCAGAATATCATCGTAAGGTGACCTCAGCCGCGCATGTTTATACTTTTAAACGATTGTAACAGCAGAATAAAGTTGGAAACTAACAATGTTATGCGTTAAGCGGAAACTTGTTACCGCTCTTCTTTTAGGTCAACTGTTTTGTCTTACCCCGATTACATGGAAACACAATAATTGTTGTAGAGATACAACAAGAGGTGTTTATGACTAAAGGTAAAAATTGTCAAGGTTACCCTGCTGAGTTTAAACGAATTTATCGTTAAATAAAAACGTACTAAAAGATGACTGGCCTCAAGATTATCATCTTGAGGCCTTTTTATTAATGCGGAAAAAAGATAGCTAATTAAAATTAAACGGGAGACCATCGAGTACGTTATTTTATCTTTCTTTAATTTAACATTTTTCTACAGACATATTTATTAATAAAATGTCGACTCTGCCTGGTTAATAATAACAAATAGGAATAAAAGTAAGATGAATAGAAGTAACTTTTTGATCTTAACAGGAGTTATTCTGTACTTATTATTTGCTGAATCGGCGAGTGCAGAAAAGATAAATAATTCTACCAAGCCTAACATCATTCTTGTGATGGCAGATGATCAGGGCTGGGGAGATACAGGTTATAATGGTCACCCATTTGTTCAAACGCCAGCACTTGATGCTATGGCGAAGGATGGGCTTGTTTTCGAGCAGTTTTATGCTGCATCTCCGGTCTGTTCGCCGACTCGCGCAAGTGTGATGACAGGAAGAAGCCCGAATAGAACAAAGGTCACCAACCATGGTCGTTATATGCGACCACATGAGCAAACCATTGCCGAAACGCTTAAAGAGGCTGGATATACTACGGGTATGTTCGGTAAGGTGCACTTAGGTTCTGGACAACCGAATTCACCCGTTAATCCTAGTGGCATGGGCTTCGATGATTGGGTGATTGGACTCAATTTTTTTGACAGTAATCCTTACTTGAGCCGAAATGGAAAGGTAGAACATTTCAAGGGCAAGGGCTCTGTTATTGTTATGAATGAGGCAATATCATTCCTCAATAAAAACAAAGATAGTGATCAGCCTATGTTCACTGTTATTTGGTTTCCGTCTCCTCACGACCCTCACCAAGAAGTACCAGAAGGCCCAAGTTTATACGATGATAACAAAAATGCTGGCTATTACCGGGAAATCACACTTCTCGATCAACAGATTGGCCGCCTTCGTAATGAGCTAAAAAATATGGGGATCTCAGATAATACAATTCTTTGGTATAGCAGTGACAATGGCGGGCTGGTCGAGGAAACATCTGGTGGTCGGGCAAAGAAAGGCAGTATCTATGAAGGCGGTTTACGTGTTCCTGCCATTATCGAGTGGCCTTCGCGCAGGCTTAAGGGAAAAACTGACTTACCTGTTTCAACCTTTGATATGTACCCTACTCTTATGGCGATGATCGGTCTAACTCCGGATTATCCAAATAAGTTAGATGGTGTAGATGTTAGTAACATTATTGCAGGCTCAGCGGTCAAACGTAGCAAACCAATGGGGTTCTGGCATAACCTTCAGGTAGGACAAGCAACCTGGAGCGATAGAACGCTTAAAGATATTATGCAAAAGCAACTAGCCGATGCCCCCTTACCGCATAACCCGTTACGAATGCAGAAGGATGTTGATGAATTCCCTATATTCCCTGAAGACATAACAACTGGACATGCCGCTTGGAATGACTGGCCTTGGAAGCTACATCGCATCGACGGTAATAAATTCGAATTATATAATCTAACAACAGATCCAATGGAATCATTTGATTTATCTAAAAATAACCAACACAAACAGCGATTGGAACGAATGAAGAAAGAGTTAGACGTTTGGATGCGTTCGGTTATACGTAGTCTCAATGGGGAAGATTACATTCACGGATAGCTGCTTTTATCCTGATAAGTTAATACAAAAGCGAAAGAAGGCATAAGCGTCTTTTACTATTTAATAACCAAGCAAAAAAATGAGCACATAGTGCTCACTGATCATTGCTATTATTATAATTGCCCAAGCTAAGTTAGGTTAAACCTAACAACTCACACTAGTTGGCTGCGGTTATCTCAACTCGACGATTATTTGCAAGGTCGCTTTCTGAGGTTGAATGGCTGGCCGGTTGCTGTTCACCTAAGCTGATCACACTAAGTTGCGCTACTTTAGCGCCAGAACGGTGTAAATGTTGCGCTGCCGCCGTTGCTCTGTCTTTACTTAGCGCCATATTATAATCAGCTGAACCACGTTCATCGGCATGCCCTGCAACTATCACTTTTTGCTCCGGATGTGCACGTAAATAGTTAGCATGGCGAGTTAAAGTATTCGCCGCATCACTCGAAATATTGGCTTTACCATAATCAAATAGCACAACACTTGTTGGTGGCTCTTCTACTTTAACTAATTTATTCGCTTTGCTTATCGATGGAGTACTGGCTTGTTTTGGCATAGATGCAGCTGAGCGCCAGATGTTTTTTGCAATACCCTTTTTCACTAACTCTGACACCGACTTCTCAATCGCTTGTGTCACACAGATATGCATAGGCTCATTGGAAGTAAAACCGATTTCAGCTTCTAATAGCTCTTTAAAACTGACAAATCTAAATAAACCGGCACGCATTTCTTGTGACAATATTTTTTTACTGGTGTTCACTGAAATAAGTACACGACCGGTACGAACATCTACTGCACGTAAGTAGACAGAAATTTGGTCTTCTCGATACTCTTCTGAGGCTGAAATACCGTAATATCCTAGGCCACTGCCCCCAGTACGAATGTTACTATCGTAACTAATAATACCGCCTTCAAGTATTATTTTTGAACTGGTTAATGGCGGAATATCATCCATGACTTTGCTTTGGTTTTTTTTATTTATTGCTTCATTAGAAGCGCGAGCAATTTTACGTTCGGTTAATATATTTTGTAAGCCTTCTCGTTCTACGGGTACAAACCAAGCTGAGTCATCAAGCGCTTGCATCAAAATTGAGGTCGCGCCCTGAGTAACTGCAGTTGAAAATGAACTGGTTAAGTCAGAAGGTTTATATTGGCCTGTTTGGTCACGAAATGAATAAACAGACACGGGAATGGCACCAACGGGTGCTGGTAAATTTAATAATTCTTCATGGGTACTGGCCACTTCTCCGATACTGGCATGTTGCTCCACGGGAAAGGGATTTAAACTGGCACAACCTGACAATAAAGAAACGGCAAATATACAACTGGTTAATACGGCTTTATTTAACATGATAATTATCCAAATCTAGGTATTTCAATAATAGTAACTTCACCTGTTTCCGAATTGGTTAATTGTACGGTGAGTACATCGGGATTAGATATCAGCACTTCAATAAGGTAGTCGCCACTAGAAAAAAGCTGGTCTTCAAGGAAGATCGGGTTACCATCTTCATCAAGTTCACCATTAGCATAATCGGTAATTTGGCGGATCAGTTTGTTCATCACGGAACGTTCTAATGATTCGCGAAATTTATCCGCGTAACTCTTAACCGCACGTTTTTCTTTATGTTTGTTCTGTGCCTGCGCTTTGCTCATCAAAATAGAGCCATTCATAGGGTTGCCACCAAATGTTGGATTAATCGGTCGATAAACCAATTCACTGGCAATTGTTGTTGTGCTAAAAATACATACACTAAGCATAAATGTTAACTTTTTCATACTACTCTCCTAATAACCACTCGTCGCCAAGTCTGGACCACTGATATCTACATTCGCTCGAGCAACCCCTTCGATTGCATAATACGTTGCTTGCTTAACTACATCTTTCATTGGTTTTTGTCGCATACCAAAATAGGTTTGGTAGATAATTCGACCTTTCACCTCTATCACCAAACGCGTACCTGAACGGGGCAGTTTAGTTTCTTTAATTACTAGATTTGTGCCCGCAGTATCTGGTACTTCTTGCCAGGTTAAATTAAATTGCCGGACAAATTCTTTACCAAAACGGGATATGGTTCTATCTAAGACGATGCCCGATAAGACAATTTCATTTCTCTCAAATTCATCAACTTTTATTTCTGGTAGTATTACCAATTTTTTAGCTTTTTTAGCTTTTTTGGCTTTACTAACAGTTTTTGCTGGTTCAGCACTATGGCTCGATCCAATTGCGGCTAAGTTAAAAAAAACAACAAATAAGAGGAAGGCTTTCATTATGCGGTCTTTTTAGTAGGCATACTGAGTAACGGTAACACTCATATTGTCGCCAATTTGCTCAACCTTGTAGCCCGCACCACCTATTTGCGTAGTTATCGCGGTATTAAAAGAGCCAAGCTGACTAATTTCAATATCATTGCCATTACCTACTTGGTGAACAATGGCATTATTTCCAAAGCCATCTTGATTAACTTTGGCAACATTATTGTTGCCCACCTCTGTTATGATGGTGGTGTTATCACCACGTTGTGTTACGACCGCGCGATTATTGTTGCCTATCTGGTGAATGATGGATAAATTGCTAACATCAGTTGAAATTAAAGCGCTTAAGTTAGATTCAACTAGATCAGATTGCGCCGACAAGTCGCTCGCTTGACTTGAGGTACTAAAACCAAAAGCGATAGTGGCCAATAGGCTTAATGCTATTGTCGTTAAGTTGTTTGATTTTCTAGTTAATTTATATGTATTCATCAGCTAATCACGGTTAATTTCATTACCTTCTAGATTATAGATCTGTATGAGGCGCAGCAATCCGACATTTGTGTGATTCGAAACCAACTAACCCACTGAATAACAAGGACTTAATGTTGGCACTTTTCTATGTAACACTAGTTCTCATACTTTTTTATTAGTTTTGATTTTATAAAGGATGATTAAAGATAATTAAAGAAAATAAGCACGTTTATTCGGTTCAAACCTAAGTTAATTAAATAAAACCATCAATATTAAAAATACATTTACTGGTTTCAATATTCACACACTAATTTTGCCCGTTTGTTGACAGTAAAATATATGACTTAAGGAGAACTAGAATATTTCAATTTCATGATTACTGGATAATGATCTGATATTTGATCGAGTACCTGTGCGTCAGACCTGTTCAAAACATCTGCATCGATAATATTGTCAACCAGATTTTGGCTCGTTAATATATAATCAATACGCATAAACCGTTGCTGCTGAATTTCTTTTGAAGTAACTTTTTTTACCGCCATAGATGGCCAAGTCCCGATAAGTTTATCTTTTTTATCACTATCAATAAGTTGATAATAAGTACTGTCGTATAGACCTAATTCATAATAACTTTTTAAAATAGAGGTATCGAAATTATTCGCGTTTAGGTTGAGTCGTTTCTTCGGGTGATCACGCATTGCTTGCAACTCTATTTCCATGTTCGAATGTCTTTGATGATCTAAGGCACTCATTGCATTAAAATCACCTAACACCACCAATTTTTCACCCGCTTCTATCAACTGCTTGATAGTCGAAGAAATATAAGAACTTTCCTGTTGCCGATCGCCAAGTCTTTGTGACGTTAAATGTACAACGATAAAATGAATGCCCCCGCTTTCAAGCAACAAAAACCCGCGGTTAACACCTTCTTCCAATATTTGAACGTCGTTAATAGGAAACTTGGAAGTAAATGCTAACGAAATTCCCTTACCTGGCTTACGCTTGTAATAGTAACTGTGTTGGTGCCCCCACCGTTTGGCGAGCATAGAAAGACGTTCGGGGGTGAATTTATACATTTCCTGTAATGCGAGGAAATCTACTGATTGTGAAGCTATCCATTTCGCGCCCGCATCAATTTGTTTACCGTGATTAAATCCATAGAGCACATTGTATGACATGACTTTTAAAGGGGTGGTTGATTCCTGCTTTAAATTATCAGCACTTCCTACAGCGATAACCTTAATGGAAAATAACAAGGTGGCTGCAACCAACATTAATTTATACATAAAACCTCAAAAATTTTAACTAGACTTGAATTAATTTTATTTTCCTTTTCTTTATTCACTGAACCTAGAAAAGTGTGCTTAAGTAAAATCAACTGCCATAACAAAAGTAGGCCTAATTATTCATTTTTTAAGATGGGGATAGCAAGTTAAAGCATGAAAACCATTATTTTTTGGTAATAATAAAAACATCCCCTTAAAGTGCTAGATCCCCCCGTAAATTTAACACTAAACAGTTATAAAATTATTTTTCAATTATCGCCACCATTTCTTTAAGTAATTGTTTCTTCTTCACAAACACAGATGTTTTTTTCGCTAAGTTATGCCATTCATAGGGATCAATCGCGTGGTCATAAAGCTCTTCCTGTCCGTTACTGTAACGAATATAACGCCAGTCTTTAGTTCGATAGGAGTAGTTCTGTTTTATAACCGAATCAATGTCAGTTACTTGATGGAAGTTGCCTATAACGGTTAACGCACCGTTTGGTCCTTGCCACTCATTACTATCAGGATTTTCCAAAAAGGTTCGTAGGCTGTAGCCCCCTAATTTACCGCCTTTGCGGTTTTTCTTGTGCTCACCAGCTAACTTAGCGTAGTCGACAAATGTGGGATATATATCAATCAGCGATACTGGGTGGTCAACTTCACTTCCATTGTGTTCATTGTTTGGCTGACGAATGATCATAGGAATGCGGGTACTTTCTTCCCACGCTGAGTTTTTAAACAAATAACCTTTTTCTCCCATTTGCCAACCATGATCAGCCGTGAACACCACCGTAGTATTGTTTTTTAATTCAGGGTGACTATCTAAAGTATCGAGAATTTTACCAACTTGTTCATCCATAAAAGCGATACAAGCTAAATAAGCTTGTAAGAAGTGTTTTAACGCTGTTTCATGGTCGTTATCATACGAGGCGAGTAATGTTTTATAATATCTTAGCCCTTTAATGTCAGCGGGAAAATTGTCTTTAAAGTAGGTATCACGGTTGTCGCCTTTCATCCAAGGTGCGAGTTTAAGCTCATCAAGTGGAAACATGTCAAAAAATCGATCGGGTGCATGAAGTGGCGTATGCGGACGAACAAAGCCAACCCCCATAAAAAATGGCTGATTATTTTTAGACTTGGCCAATATGCTAAGTTGTTCAGATGCCCATTTAGCATGATGTTCATCGGGCAATAAATCACGGTCGTTATCATTAACATAACGTAGCATCGACTTATCCCAACCGTTCATCCAACCTTTGGTGCCTTTCTTACCCGATGAATAGCCACCATCTGATAAACGTCCATATGAGCCATCTATAGGGCCTATATCTCGAAAAGGCGCTGGCACAGTTGGTACTGCTCCTTTTTTCTCACCATCAAAATAAGTAGGGCCATAATTATGCCCTATAGGTCTACCCCATTTATGCCACCTCTTAGCATCTCCTCGATGCATGAGTTTTCCAGTGCCAAGGGTGTAATAACCATTTTCTCTAAATAACTGCATCATGGTTTTATTATGTTTTAATACCTTTTGTTTAGCTTGTGCTCGCCAGTTGTAATCACCTGAGTCATGGGGATAAACACCGGTAAACAAGCTGTTTCTCGACGGCTGACATACCGGCACGTTGGTTTGAGCATTGGTAAAACGAATACCACTTTTTGCAAGTTTATCAATATTAGGGGTTTTCGCTTGTGGGTGACCACCAAAGGCACCTTGATAATCGTTTAAGTCATCGACCAAAATCATTATTATATTGGGCTTTGGTTCTTTCTCTGTTTGTGTTTTTGGCGTTTTGGCGTTAATCATTTTACTTTTTTGTGCATAAACATCACTACTGACGATGAATGCCCAGGTAAAAATTACGGCTAAAATTAAATTATTCACAATTGATTTCTCTTTATTTTTGGTAAATTCTGACATAGTCAATTTCATATTTATTGGGAAAAACCGTATCTGTTGGATCACCCCCGGCTTTACCACCTATGGCTAAATTAAGGAGTAAATAATGCGGTTGTTGAAACGGCTCTTTAGGCAATACCCCTTCAGGGTTTACCGCTTCAAATAAGTCAATACTATTGATAAGTTGACCGTCTAAATACATATGAATAAAATCTTTATTCCAGTCCATACGCCAAACATGAAACTTTTCATCCCATTTAGGATCATTAAAGTCACTCATTGGAATTTTCCCTGAATTCCAAACTGGTTTTTTACTGCCCGCTTGTCCCCAAGCAGCGTTAGCAAGGATTTGGTTTTGGTAATACTCCATTAAATCAATTTCGCCACGTTTAGGCCATTTACCTTCATTACCTAAAAACCAGATTGCCGGCCATAAACCGTCTTGAGTTTTTATTCGAGCTCTAATTTCAAAGCGCCCGTATAACCAACTATGTTTGCCTTTAGTATTGATTGAGCCAGAGGTATAATGTGCCTGTTTACGCTGCTTACGCCAGTTATCAGAAGCGACATCATAAAATGGATTATCGACAACCTCCCTTTTTGCTTCGATTTCCAAAATTCCGTTATGACAATTTACATTGTTGCTTTTATACCATTGCGCTTCAAAATTACGCCGAAAACCACGTTCGTAGTTCCAGTCGCGCTCATCAATTTTAAGGGAGCAGTTAAATTCGTCTTGCCAGACTAATTTATATTCGCTGACAGTCACTTGCCTTGTAGTGCTTTGTGTGGAACAACTTTGCAAGCAAATACAACTCACTAAAATAGCAAAGACATGGAGTATGTGATGTTTCATAAGCGTTTATTTTACTGTGCCTTAACGTTTGTTGAAGATTTAACCTTGATTAAATTTATGCTATTTATTTTTTTTTGCTTTCTTTTTAAACTGCCTAAGCCCTCTAAATACCGGATCAATTAATTCTTGCTCCCATGCTTTTACTTCGGCTTTTTGTTGCTCAAATTGTGCATTACTTTTTTCGATTAAATTTCTTGTTTCGCTTAAGTCAGTCGCTAAGTTATAAAGGTGATCACCGTCTTTCTTCGAATGAATAACTTTCGAGTCACCACGGCGTGTGGCTAAAGTGCCTTGGTCAAAGTTGCGCCAAAAAAGTACGTCATGAGGCAGGCCTTTATCTTTACCTGTGATATACGGCATCAAATTAACGCCATCTAACGGACGTTTCTTGGCTATCGGCGCATTAGTTAAAGCAGCAAAAGTACCTAGAATATCCAGTGAACTAACAGAGTTTTCATAGATTTGACCTGCGGGTATTTTCCCAGGCCAGCGCACTGCAAACGGTACATGAATGCCACCTTCAAAATAATCGCTTTTGTGACCTCGAAGTGGTGCATTACTTGAAGGATGTTTACGTGACCCACCATTATCAGATAAGAAGAACACCATGGTATTTTCATCAAGGCCAAGCGCTTTAAGTTTAGCTAAAACCTGCCCTACACCGTCATCAACAGCAGTGATCATCGCCGCATAGGTTTGACGTTTTTTATTTTTGATATGTTTATTACGATCTAAATAGTTTTGCGTTGCTTGCATTGGCCCATGAGGCGCATTGTAGGCTAGGTATAGAAAGAACGGGTTGTCTTGTTCACGTTCGATAAATTTTACCGCTTCATGTGACAATTCATCGGTTAAGTATTCATCTATTTCTACAATTTCACTATTGTGATTAAGCTTAGTAGCATAGTGCCTGCCGCCTTTTGGCAGATTGTAAATATCTTTATGAATAAGCAACTCTGGCAGATAGTCATGCCCACCATTTAAAAAACCGTAAAAGTGATCAAAGCCTCGTTTGTTTGGATGAAATTTTGGATGTAAACCCATATGCCATTTACCAATAATACTTGAGGTATAACCGACGGGTTTTAGCACTTCTGAGATCATCTGCTCTTCAAGCGGCATGCCTGCTTTAGTATCCGTTGGGTCTATCACCGGATTTCTACCAAAGCCGAACCGTCCTTGATATCGGCCAGTTAATAGCCCTGCACGACTGGGACCACAAACCGCATAAGAGACATAGCCGTTAGTAAACTTTGTGCCTTCGTTGGCAATTCTATCGATATTAGGGGTTCTAATATCGTTACTACCATTAAATCCTACATCAGCATATCCTTGATCGTCAGTAAGTATAATGATGAAATTAGGCTGTTTAGACGTTTTGTCTTGCTCTCCGTGCTCAATAGCAGTACTGACTCCAGTAACTGACATAGCAAGGATACAAATGAAATTTCTTAAGGTTTTCATCAGAGTCTCTTTAAGATTATTTATTATTATGAATATTTAAAAAAGCAGCCAATGACTGCTTTCTCTTCTTGTATTAACCTTTGCTTTTTTGATTCTTTTTACGCTTTTTATTATCAACATGCCGGCCTTGCAAGGGTTTGAAGATAGGATCAATTAGTTCTGACTCCCAAGCTTTTACTTCCTGCATTTGTTGTAGATACTGCTGCGTATTGTCTTTAAGCAAATTTTTGCTCTCAGACAAATCACTTGCTAAATTAAATAAGTGATTTCCATCTCTGTCAGAATTTATTGCCTTTGAATCACCACGACGCGTAGCGAGCGTTCCTTGATCAAACGCACGCCAAAAGAGCACTTCATGTGGAATACCTTTATCTTTTCCGGTAATAAAAGGCATTAAATTAACGCCATCTAATGGGCGTTCTTTGGCGATAGGCGCATTAGTAATCCCTGCAAAAGTGCCTAAAATATCTAACGAACTTACCGGGTTTTTATAGTCGACACCGGCAGGAACCTTGCCCGGCCAACGTATAGCAAACGGTACATGAATACCGCCTTCAAAATAACCGCCTTTGAAACCGCGTAGCTCACCATTATTAGAACCTTTATTGCTAGCGCCACCATTATCAGATAAAAATATCACCATGGTATTTTCGTCAATACCAAGTGCATCAAGCTTAGTCAAAATACGACCAACACCATCATCAACCGCAGTGACCATAGCGGCATAAGTTCGACGTTTTTTGTCTTTTATATGAGTGTTTCTATCTAAGTATTCTTGGGATGCCTGCAATGGTGTATGTGGCGCGTTATAAGCAAGGTATAAGAAAAATGGATTGTCTTTTTCACGCTCAATAAATTTAATGGCTTCGTGAGATAATTCATCCGTTAAATATTCATCAATCTCAACACGTTTATTGTTTTCCATGATTTTTGTGTTGTACCAAGACCAGTCCTTCTTGGCATTTTCAATAACATCTATAGTGAGATTTTCAGGAAAATATTTATGACCGCCCGATAAAAAACCGTAAAAATGGTCAAAACCACGTTTATTAGGACGAAACTTTTCATGGGTGCCCATGTGCCATTTACCAATAATACTTGAAGTATAACCAAGCGGTTTTAAGACCTCTGAGATCATTTGTTCTTCAAGGGGTAAACCAGAGTTAGCATCGGTTGGATCAATGATAGGATTACGGCCAAAACCAAATCGCCCTTGATATCGTCCAGTTAATAATCCCGCTCGACTTGGTCCACATACCGCATAGGTTACATAGCCATTAGTAAATTTTGTGCCTTCATTGGCAATGCGATCGATATTTGGAGTAAAAATATCTTTACTGCCATTAAAACCGACATCACCATAACCCTGATCGTCAGTAAGGATCACGATAAAATTTGGCTGTTGCTTATGCCCAACCTGTGGTTTTATCTCTTGTTCAGCATGAACAGGCACTATGGTTAGACTGAACAATGCCGCTAACGGCAAAGCTAATATTTTTTTTAATTTCATAACGAATCCAAACTTTTATCTACGTTTAACTCGACGTTAGCTAGTGTAAAAAATAACCTAGCACCTCTTTTTAGCTTTTTTAAGTTAAGCTTTCTTCGTTTCATTTTTCTTTGTTTCAATGTTGCCAAGTTCATACCCCTGAAGTGCTCTGAAAGTCGGTTAGAGGGACTGTTTTCCCCGGATACCTACTTTTACTGTTTATCAATATCGGTGAATCGAGAATAACGTTCTCGGTTTTGCTTGTTCCATTTGGAGTGGGTTAAAAACATCGGTGCTTGTAATTCATTTTCTCAAGCAAACAATTTCTTCATTAATTTACGCACCAGTAAAGGGTTATCATCGGCAATATTGTTACTTTCACTGATATCTTTAATAATATTGTATAGCACGGCAGGTCTGTCAGGGTATCGCACTAATTTATGATTTCCATCACGTACGGCAGCAAAAGCTGCGCGACGCCAAAATAAGGTTTATTAATGGAATAGTTATAATCAGACGGGCCGCCATTATCATTTAAGAAGACCACGAGTGTATTTTCAGTTAACTACATCTCGCTAAGTGCTGACCTAATTTGCCCGACCGATTCATCCAAAGCTAAAGTCATGCCAGCTGAGGTACGGCGTTTTTCATTTTGATTACTCGCATAAAGTCTTCCTACTTTACAAACGGCGTTAAAGTAAAATTAAATTGGTAGTCTTTGGCTTTGAGCATAAACTCGTCATGTGGTTTTGCTCCCCAGCTATTATCACCACCTACTCCCATTTGCAGCATATCAATGCGTAAAGTTGTTTTACTTGATTGCTCAACATCAACGCTATGACGAGGAATTTCTTTAAACTTATATAAATCAAATTTATTTAATGGTACAGCACTAACATTTAAAGGTGTTGTCGACGATACTTTAAAACCGTTACCCGATTTATCTGTTAGCGTTAGCCACCTAACATCCGTTTTATTACCTGACTCTTGCGGACGAGCGTAATCATGTAATTGCTCAGATACTTGTGATTGATAAATACCAACAGCCATACTGCTTTTTCTATCAACATAACTTTCTAATGGGCCTCGACCAAACCATTCAATGAGATTAAATCCATCGGCAAGTTGCATATGCATGCCCACTCTAGGCATATTAGGTAATTTACCTTTCAATATTTTAAGTTGGCTATTAACTTGAATCGAACCATCCGATAAAATCAAATAATCGGTTAGCTGTTGAGCAATGTTATTGGCTAATTGGTGTGCTGTACTGACTGCAACACTGCCGTTATCTAAAACTTCAGATTTTATTGAGATTAATTTTTGTGTTAAAGAAGCCTGATTCCATGGTTTCAGCTTGTTTTGCATTTGCCAACCTTTATCATTGTCTGTTGGTGCACGCCAAAAATTGGCTGTTAATCCCTTATCAATGAACTCGATACCACTGAATGTAAGCTTTGAAATGACGCCACTTTCTTTATCAAAAACCACTTCAAGTGCTTCACCATGAACGGCGATTTTAGAGTGACTTTCATCTATTGATAAGTGACTCACCTTTGTGTTGGAAGCTAAAGTTTTAGATGCTAAGGTCTTCGAAGTTAAAGCATTGCCAGTATTGCTTAATTGGAATTGTTGCCAAGCAATTATTTTATCTTTAGCAAGTAATGGCGTGAACCCCTTGAGATCCTTCGCCACAATAGTTAAGAAGTATTCTGCATTATCGCGTTTTTTGATTGGAGATAAATCAATGTTAATGGCTTTATTTTCACCTGCATTAATTTCAGGCTTATTAATAACACCGTGGGCAATTTTCAAACCATTTTCTTCAACATACCAAGAAAAGGTTAAATGATTAAAATCAGCAAAGTTATAACGATTAATTAGGTTGAATTCACCTTTATCTTCATTTACCAATTCAAAATTTACCGGTTGATAAATCTTCTTAACTTCATGAGCATGAGGATTTAACGTACGATCTGCTTGAATCAAACCGTTAGCTAAAAAGTTCTTGTTATTGTAGCCATCATTATAATCACCACCATACCCCCAATATTGTTGACCTTTGCTATCGACTTCAGAGAAGGTTTGGTCAACCCAGTCCCAAATAAAACCGCCTTGCAATTGTTCATGCTTGTAGATGACTTGCCAATATTTATCTAAATTACCAACACTGTTTCCCATAGCATGGGCGTATTCAGCCATAATCAGTGGTTTATCTAAGTTTTTAGTTACGTAATCTTCTAATTCTTCAACACTGTCATACATTGGTGTGTAAATATCAGAATAATCCAACATAAAATGACCCGTGCGAGTTCCCCAACCGCCGTAAGTAACAGGACGAGAGCTATCGTTATCTTTGATCCACTGAGCAGACTTTTCAAAAGCAGTGCCCAAACCGGCTTCATTACCTAAAGACCACAGAATAATTGATGGATGGTTTTTGTCACGTTCAACCATAGCTGAAACACGTGCTAAATGAGCCGCTTGCCATTCGTCCTTAAAGGCCAAATGATGTTTCTTTTGACTCTCAGCGCGATTAAAGCTCTTTTTCTTTTTAGCTATCTTTTTATCATCAATTTGTTGTCTTTGATCCGGCTGATTGCCGATTTGCATGTATTTGTGAGACTCAATATTCGCCTCATCCATGACATATAAACCAAATTCGTCTGTTAATTCATACCAATAAGAGTCATTTGGAAAGTGAGCGGTACGTACTGCATTAATATTAAGCTGTTTCATTAGCTCAATATCTTTTCGCATTGAAGCTTTGGTGAGTGTTCTTCCACCTGTGGGATGATGCTCTACACGGTTAACACCACGAATAGTGACGACTTTACCGTTAACAAGAAATAGTCCATTTTTTATTGCTATATTTCGAAACCCTACCTTTTGGCGAATAACTTGCTGCACGGCGCCATCTTTGGTTAGTAAAGTTAATTCTAATTGATAAAGCTTTGGGGTTTCAGCTGACCATGGCTCTACATTTTCAATATTATTGGCAAGCTCAATGGTTTTGCTATTTTCAATGGCGGATAACTCATGATCAGAAGATAAAACCACTTTTTCTTCGTTGAACAGTTTAACATTTAATGTCATATCTTGTTTGCTAACATAGTCGACGTCAATATTGAGCTGACCATCTTGGAAATCATTCACCAGTGCAGATAAAACAGAGAGATCTTTGATATGGCTTTTGGGTGTTGCATATAGAAAAACATCTCGCTCTATACCACTTAAGCTCCAGCCATCTTGATCTTCCAAATAACTACCATCTGACCAGCGATAAACCTCTAGGGCAATTTTATTTACACCGCTTTTTACAAAAGGTGTTGCATCAAATTCAGCAGGAAGTTTTGAACCTTGGCTATAACCCACTTTTTTACCATTAATCCAAATATAAAAGGCTGAGTTAACTGCACCTAAGCGGATGGTAATTTGCTGTTCTTGCCAATTATCCGGCAAGGTAAAAGATTTTAGGTATGAACCGACAGGATTATAATCGTGTGGTATAAAAGGTTGATTCGCTGGAAATACATACTCGATATTGGCGTAATGAGGCGTACCGTAACCTTGTCGTTCCCAGTTTCCTGGAACGTTAATACTGTGCCAACTACTCGCATCGTAATTTTGTTGCCAAAATGTAACAGGTCTTTGAGATGGCGTTTTAACCCAGTTAAATTTCCACTTTCCGTTAAGTGACAAAAAGTTTTTCGACTGACTTTTATCGCCAATACTCGCTAATCTATTGTTTTCATAAGCAAAAAAAGATGCTCGAGCAGGTAATTTATTTATTTCAAATATTTCAGGGTTTTCCCAATCAGTATTAACCCGTTCATTACTTTGTTGGTCCATGTTGGTAGTTTTTGCATTATCACTATTACAGCCAACTGTTATTAACGACATACAAGCAAGTATCAACAACTTAACACTATGGCTAGATAACCGTTTGATTTGAAAAACTATACTACGACGCAACTTCATTATAATTATTCCTGACTTAAACTTTAATAATATCATTAGACTCCACCGCTACTAATATAGTATTTATCATACAATTAAGTCAAACCTTATCTTTTACTCGATATACAAAGAAAGTAATAAAAGAGGATGATAGTTTGATTACTAAAACAGATTTGACTTTATTTATATTATAAATATTATACTATGTCACTAAAGTTGAACAATTTGATTTCTATGAAAATACTATTTAGCGCATTTTTCTTGTTTTGTGTTTGTAAAGTAACCACTGCAGGAGCAACTTCACTACCTAATGATCCAAATGTCATCGTAATTGTTACCGATGACCAAGGTTACGCTGATGTTGGCGTGGCAGGTTTCGCAAACGATGTAAAGACACCCAACATTGATCGGCTTGCCAAACAAGGTACCCGTTTTACTAATGCTTATGTTACTGCGCCTATATGTAATGTTTCAAGACTTGGACTAATTACTGGTACATATAATCAACGTCAAGGAGCATATTGGTATGG
>MAAB01033043.1_pt1 | contig 16268 bp, 10 predicted proteins | sample 1115991 | NCBI WGS metagenome assembly MAAB01 (sample SAMN04961124, study PRJNA320927) | seawater metagenome | isolation source: sample BD02T18 sea water enriched with oil for 18 days | place: USA:Gulf of Mexico | collected 2013-07-27
TTTGAGTTTTTTCTCTCTCATTTACCGGTAATACAGTTAAATCGAGATTCGGCCGATAAAAGCCTGTCTGCACAATATGCTCTTCAGCGATCGCAAACTTAGCTGCCATATCATTCTTAACTTTTTTTGTTGCCGTTGCGGTTAATAACAAAACGAGGGGGATATTCAACTCTTGACAATAAGTCGGCAGCTTTAAATAATCAGGGCGAAAGTTATGCCCCCATTCCGAGATGCAGTGTGCTTCATCGACGACTAACATAGAAATAGGCACCGCATTTATAAACTGGCGAAAGCGTTCATTTTTAAAACGCTCAACCGAGACCATTAATATCTTGATTTTACCCGAACGCACATCAGCCATTACCTGCTGACTTTGATCGCCGCTTAAGGTCGAATCAATACTGGCGGCCGGGATACCCTTTTGTGCCAGAAATTCTAGCTGATCTTTTATCAAGGCTAATAAAGGCGAAACGACTAACGTGACATGAGGCAGGTGTAAAGCGGTAAATTGATAGCACAATGACTTACCTGAGCCCGTTGGAAATATGGCTAAAGATGACTGACCAGCAATTAGTTGCGAGATAGTTTGTCCTTGGCCTAAGCGGAACTGATCAAAACCAAAAGTCTGCTTCAGTGAAGTTAATAGTTCTGTTGTTAGTTGCTCAGTCTGTTGCTCTGATTTTTGCATTAGGGTCGCCAAAGTTAAGTCATAGCTGTTTATAATCAATTCACCTTATATAGGCCAGCTTTTTTGCTTGTTTTGTTATTCTATTAGCAATAATTCACGTCAAAAAATGTCGGATTTTGTCGAGTCGATGCATACTATGACAAGTATCAAAACCTTAAAGGGTTTTTATCAATTTGATTGCATTACATAACAAACAACTTACTATTAATCCTTAGATTATCTTATTGATCATTTTGCAAGGAACTATCATGTTCACCTCAGCCAAATCACCTTTTTTACGCTTAATATTAGCGACTTTTCTGCTATCTACCCTGCCTTTTGCTCATGCAAATGAGGATGCAGTGAGCCTACTAAAAAAAATGGACGAACTATTCCGTTCCGATAGCTCAACATCTACCATGAAAATGACCATTATCACCCCCAACTGGCAACGCACGTTAGAGATGAAAAGCTGGACTCGCGGCATGGACGATACCTTTATTCGTGTATTAACCCCAGTTAAAGACAGAGGCGTATCAACGCTTAAGATCGATACCGATATGTGGAACTATTTCCCGAAGATTAATAAGACCATTAAAGTACCGCCTTCCATGATGATGGGCTCTTGGATGGGCTCTGATTTTACCAACGACGACCTGGTGCGTGAAGTTTCATTATTAAAAGAATATAACGTAGAAAAACTGGATGAAGGTGAGAATTGGCGTTTAGCTTTAATTCCCAAGCGTGAAACTGTAACCGTATGGGGGCGGATAGAGTTTGTGATCAACAAAGAAACGTTACTGCCGAGTGAGCAAACCTATTTCAATGAAAAAGGTGAAAAGGTTCGTTCGATGGTCTTTAGTGAAGTACGTGATTACTCTGGCAAAAAAATACCTTCTATCATGACCATGGTGCCATTAAACAAAGAAGGCCATAAAACAGTGATCGAATACGTAGAAGCTGAGTTTAATGCCAAAATCGATCCCCGTACCTTTACCCTACGTAATCTACAAGCTCGTTTCTAACTTGCTTTAAATACTGCTGGGCCCTAGTAAACGGCCAAAAGGAATTAATGATGCTAATTTTTAAACTGGCGATGCGTAATGTATTACGTAATCGTCACCGCAGTCTGTTAACAATCTTGAGTATGGGTGGTGGTTTTTTTCTACTCTGTACAATGATCTCTTTCACCGAAGGCAGTTATAGCAATATGATTGATATCTTCACCGGTGACCAAGTCGGTCATGTACAAGTGCATAAAGCTGATTACCTAACTCGTCCTTCATTGTATAAAACCCTAGATGCCAATGAGTTAATGCCAAAACTGTTAGCGACAGCAGAAGTTACAGCATTAGCGCCGCGAATTTATAGCCCATCATTGGCCTATGGCAAAGATAAAACCTATCCAGCTAATGTCATAGGCATCTCCCCAAAGCTAGAAGCAAAAACCACGCGTTTAGAAAATAAAGTGAATCAAGGTCAGTATCTGACCAATGGCATGAGCAGTGAAGGTTATTTCCCTGCCATGATCGGCTATAGCCTAGCGAAAAACCTCAGCCTTACTATCGGTGATGAGTTAGTTTTAATTTCTCAAGGAATTGATGGCTCTATTGCCAACGATATTTTTATTATCAGCGCTATTGTTGGCAGTGCAAACTCCAATGAACGGATGAACGTTTATTTAAGCATTCCAGCAATGGCCAGTTTTCTTTCTGTGCCTGCGGACATGTCTGTGGTTCATGAACTCGCCATTGCCCTAAAGCACCAGGGTCTAGCCATGTCTTTTGCCAACGACTGGCAACAGAAACTAAGCAGCAATGATCTATCGGTCGATCCTTGGCAGGTAGTAGAAAGTGCTTTTTATAACGGTATGCAAGCCGATAAGAGTGGCAATTATATTTCTCTGGGTATCATTGTTTTCATTATTTCTATTGGCGTATTAAATACGGTATTAATGGGTACTCTTGAGCGCACCCGTGAATTTGGCGTACTAAAAGCCATCGGCACACAACCTAGCTCAGTATTCTCAATGATAATGCTGGAATCTTTTTTGTTAGCCTTTGCTAGCTGTATTTTAGGCTTATTACTCGCAATGCCTCTGGTCTATTGGCTATCGACAGCAGGGATTACTATGCCCGAACCTATTGATATGGGTGGAGTGATGTTTGATAGTATCTTAGCTGAATTAACGCTATTCAGTGTATTTGCACCCTTCGCAGTGATTATTGGTACGACGTTATTAGTGAGTTTAATTCCTGCTATTCGCGCCGCTAAAATTTCACCTCTGCAAGCATTACAGGCGGTTTAACATGAACCAAGCAAAGCTCCTCGTCAGCCGACTTGCCTATCGCAATATTTTTCGAAATACCCGTCGAACGATATTAACCGTTTGTTTAATCTCTTGTGGTTTAGCAGCCTTATTACTCGCGGATTCTTTTGTTCGAGGCTCATTAAAAACGTTCATAGCCATCAGTACAGAAACCTTTTTAGGTGAGGCTCAAATTCATCAGCAAGGGTTTCGTGATGCCCAGGATGTTGATCTTTATATACCCGAGCCAGAGGCACTATATAAGAAGCTGGATAACTATGCTGAAATTAAAGCTTACTCCCCACGAACTTTAGCAGGTGCAATGATTTCATCATCAGAAAACGTCAGCGGCGGCATGGTTGTCGGTATTGATGGTGAAAAAGAAGCTCAGGTAAGCAAACTTAAAAAGTCCATGCTTAAGGGCGATTATCTTAGTAACAAAAAAGGTGAAATATTATTAGGCAGCTTAATGGCAGACTTACTTGAAGTGGATTTAGGCGACCGTATAGTGGTAACTATCTCCCAAGCCAATGGTGGCGAATTATCTCAAGAACTGTTTCGAGTATCGGGCATATTCAGTTTTAACGATCGCAATATGGATAACGGTATTGCCTTTGTTAACCTAGGCCAAAGCCAGCAACTATTAAATATTGATGGCATCCATCAAGTCGCATTAAATTTCATTTCAGACGAAGCCATTAATGATAAAACCCTTCCACTATGGCAAGAACTTAATAACCAAGGCTTAGAGACTTTGGACTGGCTAGAATTGGTTCCACAATTATCAGGCATGCTCGGCATGGTAGATTATACAACGCTAATCATCGCCTTCATTATGTACATTCTGGTTTCTCTAGGGCTAATCAATACCATGCTGATGTCCATTTTTGAACGCCGTAATGAGTTTGGGATTTTATTAGCGATTGGTACTCGTCCGCGTCAGTTATTTTGGCAAATAATGATGGAAGGCTTTCTAATTGGCTTAATCAGTACTTTTATCGGTGCGATTATCGGTATTACCTTATGTTATTTCGGCTCTATTCACGGCATAAGCTATGACAATCTTGAGATGATGGGAACAACCATTAACGAACCTCTTTATCCCATTGCCGACTACTGGGTCTTCTTTGAGTTGAGCCTATCCATATTATTTATTACCTTGCTAGCGTGCCTTTACCCAGCACTGCATGCCGCTCGCTTACAGCCATCTGACGCTATGCGCAAAACTTTATAAGGGAATTATTATGAATTCTACAAATGCTAACATTGTTATTGAAACTAAAAAGCTTTGCCGTAATTTTGGTGAAGGCGATACCCTAGTAAAAGCGCTAAAAGATAATGACCTAGTAATTGAGAAAGGTGAGTTTACCGCGATCATTGGGCCATCGGGTTCGGGTAAATCAACCCTATTGCAACTTATTGGTGGCTTAGATGCCCCAACCTCTGGGGATGTTATGTTAGATGACAAAAACATTAGCCACATGAACGGTACCGAGCTGTCTGACTTTCGTCGTGATCACATCGGTTTTATTTTCCAAGCGTACAACTTAATCCCGGTATTATCGGCTAAAGAAAACATTGAATACATCATGTTATTACAGGGTATTAGTGAGGCCGAACGTCACAGCCGCGTTGCCAAAATAATGCAAGAGGTAGGCTTAGATGGATTGGAAAATCGCCGCCCCGCTCAACTGTCTGGAGGTCAACAACAAAGAGTCGCGGTCGCTCGTGCCATGGTCTCACAGCCAAGCTTAATTCTGGCCGATGAACCGACTGCTAACCTAGATTCAAAAACCGGAGCGGCATTACTGGATATGATGAAAGAGTTAAACGAAAAAGAAAATATGACCTTTGTATTCTCTACTCACGACCCTATGATCATGGAGCGTGCTAAGCGCATCATTCGCCTTGTCGATGGCAAGATCGTAGACGATGAACGTCGGGTATAACAAATAAGATGAAGAAACTAATACCGTTTTATGCCCTGGCATTACTTTTTAGCTTAACGCCCAGCTCTGCATTCGCTCAGGGCTTTAACTATACGGGCTATGTAAAAAGCTATGCCCTTGGCCAAGATGGTATTGAAGTTGACTACTCTGGGGTTGATAGCTTTGGAAGTAATGAGGATAGCTTTTCAACAGATAGTACTTTTCAATCACAAAATTCGTTGCGCTTAATGGGCTCATACTTGAGCGAAGACAGTGGTTATTTTGAAATCCATTATGAAGCTCAGCCGTTATATTATTCCAACAATATCAATGACAGCAGCCCCAATGAGAACAATGCTTCTGGCATAGGTTCAACACTGAATACCGGCAGTAATCGCTTTCGTTATAAAGACCTCGATCCTGTACTATCTGAGCATGGAGATCATATTGTTGTTTTACAAAACCTTGATCGCTTTAACTATCAATTGGCCACTGAAAACGGTGACTTAACCATTGGTCGCCAAGTTATCTCTTTTGGTTCAGCACGCTTTATCAATCCAACCGATATTTTTCTGCCTTTTGTTTTGCAAACGCTAAACCAAGAATATCGCGTCGGTATCGATGCGATTCGCTATCAAATCGATCTCGATGGTTTTACAATTTTAGACTCAGGTTTAATTATTGGTGAAGATGCTAAGAAAGAAAACTCTGCGGCCTTTTTCCGTGGTAAAACCTCGTTAGAGGGAAATGATCTAGAAGCCATGTATATACAGCTCGATAACGCTTGGCTAGCGGGGGGCGGGATTGAACGCGCACTCGGGGATTTTGGTTTCTGGTTAGAAACAGCCTATATGAATAATAACGCTGATGATATAAGCAGCTATTGGCGTCACTCTGTCGGTTCAGATTTTGCCCTAGATGATAATGTTATAGTGATGATGGAATACCACTACAATGGTGCAGGTTCCCAAGACTCTAGTGATTATGTCGATATTTTACAGCGACAGCCTTATGAACGTGGCGGGGTTTATTTATTGGGCCAAAACTATTTAATTCCTGCGATCAGTTGGGTGGTTAGCCCTTTAATTTCAGTCAGTGCCAGTAGCTTTTTCAACCTAGATGATCAATCTGCATTTATCTCATTAACTGCTGAGGTCAGTTGGAGTGATAACTTATATTCAGACTTCGGCAGCCAAATGAGCATAGGCAATAACCCAGAAATAAATTCTGCTGGGGAAATTAACCTAGCCTCTGAATTTGGCAGCTACCCATTAAGCTTATATGCGAGCTTGCGTTATTACTTTTGATCCCCGTTGTTGCTCTAAATTTAGTTCTACTTTTTAGTAACGCTACTTGGGCTAACAAAAGCATACTGCGATTCTAACTTACTATTCCCTAAGCCATTCATTTTTGTCACTTGAATTTGAACAGGAATTCTCTCTTTCATAGCTTCCACGTGACTGATGATACCAATCATTTTTCCTGAAGCATTCAAACTATCTAATGCATCCAAGGCCATATCTAGGGTAGCGCTATCTAGAGTGCCAAATCCTTCATCTAGGAATAACGATTCGATTTTAGTTTTGTGACTGACTAAATCTGATAACGCCAGCGCCAGCGCCAGACTAACAAGAAAGCCTTCCCCTCCGGATAAGGTTTTAGTATCTCGCACTTCATCCCCCTGCCACGTATCTAATACTTGCAGTTCCAAGGCTTCCGATTCTTTTCTCTGTAAAAGATAACGCCCGTGTAATCGATTTAATTGCATATTTGCAAGATACACAAGATGGTCCAATGTTAAACCTTGAGCAAATCGGCGAAATTTATCCCCTTTTTGCGAACCAATCAGGCTGTGTAAATAAGCGATGTCATCATAGCTAACCTTGGCTTGTTGAATTTTCAGCAATAAGCCCTCTTGCCTCTTTCTTTTATCGGCATCACTTTGCAAGCTATGATGTATTTCACCTTGTTGAGAAGAAATAGCTTTAATGGCACTTCCTATCTCATCTGATTGTTGAGTTAAGCTGAATACTGTCCAGCTCTCACTCGGCTGAAATTGAGTATCTGCAGTAATTTCTTCATACGTTAAAATCGCTTGATCTAATAATCCTTGCTGCTTAACAATTCCATGCTGGATCGTTTGCTGCAAAACTAACAATGCTTGCTTATCTTCGACAGAGATCAAGGCGGCTAAATAAGCTTGCTCATCGCTAAATGGACTAAGCGCTAAGGCTTGTAGCCATTGATTTTGTAGACTTTCATACTCTTGTGCCAATTGATGAATATGGTCTTGCACACTGCTTAACTGACCTAATATGTTCTGCTGTTGTTGCAGGTTTGCGGTGAGCTGCCCTTGGCTTTTTTGCAGTCTAGTTTCTGCACCTTCTAAGGACTGCTCTAGCTGTCTACGTACAATAGTCAGATCCGCTTCAGGCAATAAATTAAAACGTAAGCCTTTTTTATCCATCAGATTTTTTTGACTTGATTGAGATTTTTCATCCAAATCTGTCAACTGTTCATTAAGATTTTTTATTTGCAGATCATAATGTACCCACTGCAGCTCTAATGATTGCAGCTCTTGCTGGTAGCCTGTTTGAGAGCTGGTAACACTTTGCCACTGAGTGCTATTTTTCTGCTGTTTCAATATCCATTGGTCAAGTTGATCTAAAGCGGGAATAGAGAGCTTAAGGGGTTGTAATTGTTGTTCTATAACATGATTTAATTGCTGAAAATCTTGCAACTGTTGTTGCAAAACTTGAACATTTTTATCGAACTGTAGCTTCAATCCTAGCTGATGTTTTTCTAATAAAGCTTTTTTTTGTTGCTCATTAATAACAGCTTGATGGGCAGCCGCTTGCGATGCTTTCAACTGCTGCCAATCAGTGTTCAGGTTTTTAATCGTATTAGCGTACTGCTCTGTGTCTAGTAGTTGCTGGCTAATTAAGCGCTTTCTCTCTTCGGTTATCGATATATTCAGCACTTGATAACTTTCTATCTTCGGGTGCTGTAAAGAACCACATAGAGGACACTCTTCGTTTTCCTGCAGCCTATTTCGCTCTGCAGTTAAATCCTCGATTCGGCGCTCTTGGATAAGTAATAGATCAAGGTCTTTTAGCTGTTGCTGGTAAGATTGATATTGCTTTCGTAATACTTGAAGCCCACTCTCTATAACATCAGCTGATAATGGCGTTAATAGATTGGGTGCTAGCTCAACAACGTCAGGAATTGATGTTAAGTATTCTATTATTTTTTGTTCAAAATCAAAAAACTGCTTCTCTTGTTGTTGCTGTTTCGCTTTAGCAGCGATAATCACATCATCCTGCTGCCCTAGCTGAGCTTGCCCTTCTAGAATGTCTTGTTGTTGAGCTTTATGCCCAACATCGCTCTGAGCAATGGTTTCTTGCAAGGGTTTTAATCGTTGTAATTGAGCACTGACTAACGGTAGCTGACTGTGCAAATTAGCGTGATGCTGATTCGATATTAAGTACTGTTCGCTCTGCGCCAAATCTCGTTGTACTTTTTGTTGCTTATGGACAACGATTTGTTGTTGCTGAACCTGTTGTTGTTGGCTCTGTAGCAATGGTTGGGTGCTAGTATGTAAACTTTCCAGCTCTTTATTAAATTGCTCAATTTCGACATCAAGAGGAATGATTTTTTCATTTAATAAACTCTGAGCCTCATCATTCTGACATCGAACTTGAATAAGGTTCTCTTTATCTGATACAACAATTCCATCTTGCTGAGCAACCACTTCATCGGCTTTTTTTTGCTCAACCAGCAAGGTGCTTAATTGAACTTTATGAATATTTAATCGCTGCTGAATTTGCTGATAGGCTAGGTAGTTTGTTTCTATTTCTTCCGCAGGTTTACTCGCCTCTATTCTTGCTAATTGCTTTTCTTTATCCTGCTGCTGTTTAAGCACCTTATCTAATTCTAACTGTGCCTGCCCCTTTGCTGAATGAGCCAGACTCTTTTTCTCTAACCATGCCAGTTGCCGCTGAATTATTTTTTGCTCGTTCTCTTGCTGGCTTAATTGCTGATCAAGCTCTTTTTTCTGCTGTTCTAATTCGGCAATTGTTTCCGCAGGTAGTATTTCCAGCCCTTCGGCATGCGCATTAAACTGTTCTAGTTGTTGCTTACTCATCACATAGTTCTGATGAACTTGTTCCGAAATCAAACCATAAATTTCAGTACCCGTAAGTTCTTCTAACAGCTCAGCTCTTTCATTGGCAGCGGCATTCAGGAAGGCCGCAAATTGTCCTTGAGATAACATCATCGACTTAGTAAAGCGGGCGAAGTCCAAACCGGTGATGCTTTCTATTAGCCCACTCATTTTTTTTACTTGCGAGGCTAAAATCTTGCCATCACCCACTCTGACTAGCTCGACAATCGCATCTTGTAAATTGCCATCGACTTTATTACGCGAGCGTCTTTGACTCCAAAAAGCCCGGTACTCTTGGCCTTTCACTTCAAATTCAACTTCTGCTAAACAATCCGCTGTACCCTTGGTCATCAAACCATTACTGGATTTATTAATGCCTCCTAACCGTGGAGTTTGCTGATACAAGGCCAAACATATAGCGTCGAGCAAGGTTGTTTTGCCAGCCCCCGTAGGGCCAACAATGGCAAACAAACCGTTGTCACTAAAGGGGGATTGAGTAAAATCTATCTTCCACTGCCCTTTCAATGAATTTAGATTTTTAAACCTCAGGCTATTAATTTTCATCTGTCACCTGAGATACGGTTTTATTAAATAATGCCATTAAGCGCTGCTTACGCTGTTCTTCTGACGGGGTATTAAAATCTTCTTGCTCTAACCTTCGCTTGAATACGTCTTCAGGAGTCAGCTCCGCTAACACTTCATTATTCGTGCGCTCAATTTGCTGCTGTTGCTGTTTTCGTGCACGGCGTAATTGCAAAATCTCTACATTCATTTTCGCGCTAATTTGCTGTACACGAGCTTGTAAGTCATTTAGGTAGTCTTGAGTTTCAACTTCAATTGATAGCCAGATCGGGAGTTCATTATTACCATCAGCTTGCGTTTTATCGAGTGCCAGTAATTGTTGTTCAATACTTTCTAAATCACCTTTAATCACTTTCATCGGTTGAAACAACGGCACAATTAACGGTGTTATTTTAACTAGCTTTGCCTGTTTAAATTCAACCACCAAGACCTGTTTTGGACTGCCTAACTCATCAAAACTTAAAGGAATAGGAGAGCCGCAATAACGAATATGATCGCTTTTAGCAACGATTTGTGGACGATGAATATGCCCCAAAGCAATATAATCTGCCGGGGGAAAAGAACTGGCAGGAAAGGCTTCTAAATTACCGATGTAAATGTCTCTCACCGATTCTGAACTTTTAACACCTAATGCGGTTAAGTGACCCGTCGCAATAATAGCAACGGGGTTTTCCAGCTTCTTCTGCTTCTCTTTTGCTAGCTCAAAGAGCTGCAGATAATGATCCCGAATGGCTTGTCCTAATGCTTGCTGTTTTTCTACTCCAGACTCATCCGCTTGGCTTTTAACCACATCTCTAGGTCGAATGTACGGAATAGCACATAAGATTGCGCCAACGTCTCCCTGACGATTATTAAGCATTAATATCTGCTCGTCACAGCTGGGATTAGCACTGGAAATAACCCGAGCATTTAACTGGGCCAAAATATTTTTTGATTCGTTCAGCGTTGATACCGAGTCATGATTACCTGCCAGAATAACGACCTGACAACCTAGCTGGTGCATACCAATAACAAATTGATTATATAGCTCCCTTGCGTAACTGGGCGGAGCACCAGTATCAAAAATATCGCCGGCGATAATGACAGCATCAACCTTTTGCACTTCTACCTGCTCAAATAGCCACTGAATAAATTTTTGATGCTCAGCCGCGCGGCTTTTATTGATAAAGAATTGGCCTAAATGCCAATCTGAGGTGTGTAAAATTCGCATGTAGATCCAAAGAAGGCCACTTAAAAGCTAGATCACCAGTGTAACTCAATCCCCAAGTAGAGAAGAAATAATAGACAAAAAAATAAGCAAAAAAAAGGCAGCCAATTGGCTGCCTTTTTCTGCGAGTATCCGCAATTACTAGCCAGCAGGCGTTACTTCACCATGCTGTTTTTTATGGCGAGCAATAATTTGCTGAGGCTTCAGGATAAAGGTTGCTAGCGCTGGAAGTAAAATCAACGCACCTAACATGTTCAATAAGAACATAAAGGTTAGCAAGATACCCATATCCGCCTGGAATTTAATTGGCGAAAGAATCCAAGTTCCGACCCCTATAGCCAACGTAATACCGGTAAAACTTACCGCTTTACCCGTTGACCTTAGTGTTTCAAAGAAAGCTTCTTGCAGAGTTTTACCAGCAATCAACATAACTTCTAAGCGGTTATAAATATAAATACCATAATCGACACCAATACCAACACCCAAAGCAATTACCGGCAAGGTTGCAACTTTAACCCCAATGCCAAGGTAAGCCATCAATGCCTGACATAAGATTGAGGTCAATGCTAATGGAATTAAGATACAAGCCACCGCACGAATAGAGCGGAAGGTTGCAAAACATAAGGCGAATACAACCACATAAACAAAGATCAACATGGTATTTTGCGCTTCACCAATCACTTCATTGGTTGCCGCTTCAATACCTGCATTGCCTGATGCTAATTGGAAACGTACTGGAACCGAGTCAATTTCGCCATCAGAAATAGCCTTTTGCACAGTTTCCGCTGTCATTGCGAAGTATTTATCGTCCACAGCATCGTCATATTTTTCTTTAAATACTTTAACGGCTGCAACCGCCTGCTCTAATGTTTCTGCTTTGTGATCGTTTAAGTACACAATCACTGGCGCCATAGAACAGTCAGGATTTAATAGTGTCGAAGGGGCGCGCTGGATTGAGGTATTCAAGATAGTTTGGTTACGGGATAACGCTGACCATTTTAAATTACCTTCATTCATACCTTTGGTAACTAACTTAGAAACCGTCACCATAGATACCGTCGACTGAACACCAGGAACATTTTCCATGTACCACATAAAGCGATCGATAGAATCCATCACTTTATAGCTATTACACTGTTCCTTCGCTGTCTCAACCATTACCAAGAAAACATCAGAACTGGTTGAGTAGTTCTCAACCATATAAGCATTATCAAGGTTATAGCGCGAATCTTGACGAAGTTCAGGAGCACCCGGCTCTAAATCACCAATTTTTAATGATTGGCTCTTATAAATACCACCAACCGCTAATACGATTGCAATGATAATTGGGAATGGTGCAACTTTAGGGCTAGCAATTTTTGATAATGCTTTCCAAAGCTTAGGTTCAGATTTTTCATTGTTAGCTGCGTGGGCAATCCCTGACTTACTAATACCAACGTAAGACATGACCAATGGCATCAAGACTAAGTTAGTAACAATAATCATGGCAACGCCGACACTAGCAGCAATAGCCAATTCTTGAATTACGCCAATTTCAATAAACAGCAAGGTTAAGAAACCTAAACCATCACTTAATAAGGCCAACATTCCCGGAACATATAAACCGCGGAAGGCTAAACGAGAAGCCATTAATTTATTGGCGCCTTTACCAGACTCCGTTGCAATGCCGCTGATGATTTGTACACCATGACTAATGCCGATAGCAAAGATTAAGAAAGGTACCAATACTGAATAAAGATCAATGGTGAAGCCCATTAACGCTAATGCACCTAACTGCCAAACAACCGCAATCAGTGACGCAACAATAGGAATTAAGGTGCCGCGTATACAACGAGAATATAGGTACAATAAAATAGCGGTAAAGATCATTGCCGCAATGAAAAAGAAGCCGATAGAAACAACACCATCCAACAAGTCAGCCAATTTCTTTGGCGTTCCTGTCATATAAACAGTAATGTCCTCACTACTAAAAGCATCACGAACTTTTTCTTCAAGCGCATGAGAAAACTCCTGATAATCAAGTTTTTCACCCGTGTCTGGATCAATCTCAATTAAAGGAATATCAATAATGGTCGAGCTAAAGTTATTCGCAACTAAACGACCAACCTGACCTGATTTCAATACATTCTGACGTAGCTGATCTAAACTTTCAGTCGAACCGTCGTAGGTTGCAGGAATAATCGGGCCACCTTGAAAGCCTTCTTCAGTTACTTCCATCCAACGTACATTAGGGGTCCACAAAGATTTCATCGCTGAACGATCAACACCCTTAATGAAGAAAATCTCATCATTAATACGCTGTAATGTCGCCATATATTCTTTGGTAAATATATCGCCGCCCTTAGTTTCTACGGACAACTTGATATTCGATAAACCACTGCCTAGCTCTTCTTTATGAACTAGATAATTTTTAATAAATTGGTGTTGCAGAGGAATATACTTTTCAATGCTTGAGTCGAGTTTAATCTGCGTTAAACCATAAGCAAAGACAACCGTTAAGATAGCTAAGATGGCTAAGACAACTGGACGCGCACTAAATAGTAATTTTTCTAAAAAAGGTTCAGATTCAGGAGAAATTATATAATGTTCTGGCTCTGACTTTATATTTTTTGATACTTTCGAATTAGACATGATTAAAAGTTTCCTTCAGCCATAGTAATCGCTTCATCGATTACTAATCCCTTGGTATCGATACGTTCAATACCCGCTTCACCTACGATCACAATAGTGCCGTCAGGTGCTTGTGTAACAGAAGCTGAGGTTGTACGAGCTGGTAAAGTAATGGATTTTGCGTCTTCTGAGCGACGATTTAATAAGATCAGTGAACCGCCATTGCCCACAAGGACATGGCTTTTATCGGCTTTTGTAATACCTGCCATCAAACTTTGCTCTGAATCAGTATGTACTTTACGCCACTGAATTCCGCCATCAACAGAGTGATACAGATTACCACGTAAACCAAATACTAAAACGTCATCATCTTTCGCGGTAAGACCAAAAAGTGAACCTTCATAAGGAGAAGGTAAACTACGCCAGTTCTTGCCCATATTATCCGAACGCAAGATCAAGCCTTGCTCACCCACTATCATCAATGATCTTGGACCAACCATAGTGATACCATTAATGTGCAAGCGATCGTTATTATCTAAGTTAGCTGACCAATCTATCCAGCTCTTGCCACCATCGCGGGTATGGAAAGCCATACCATAAGCACCAACAGCAAAACCAATTTTGGCATCGTAAAACCAAACATCTAAGAAAGGCTTAGTAGAACCACTCTCTTTGTCATATTGAGCATCTTCAAGAGCGTATGTGACATTTTCTAAAAACATCTCAGCATTATCAATTTCTGTTGCATCACCAGAGTTCTTCGCCACATCTAAAGCAGTGATTGCTTTTTCTTTATAAGCTCGAGCACCTTTTACAATCGCGTTGTTGGCAAGATAACCATCAAACTGCTTAACCCAGCTCTCACCGGCATCATTTGAATGAAGAATTAAACCGTCATGGCCAACCGCCCAACCTTTAGTAGCACTTGGAAAATAGACTGCGGTTAGAGTTACAGATGCTGGTGTACGCGCTTGTTGCCAGCTTTTACCACTATCGTCAGAATAAACGATATGACCATGAGCACCAACAGCAACTAAACGGCTACCAATACGGGTGATATCTAATAATAAACTTTCGTGAGCTCGATCAGTTGATAACGCAGGGGCTTCCAGAGGATCTAACCATTGCGCCTGAGAAAGTGTTGTAAACATTAAACTAATAGCAAATAACGCTGATTTAATTAATGTTGAGTGCGGGGCTGCCGTAACGATTCGATTTCGAATCGAGGGGAATCTCATAAAACGCTCCATTTTTATAATTTTTTTAAGGCCGCTAGCATAGCCGACCCTTTAGCAATTATCTAATGCCCGTTTGTTACATAATGTTATTGGATTAACTAATTAACGCTTACCACGTCGGCGTAATGCCGAAGGAGTAAAATATTGACTGCCTGGAATCGCCAAACTGAAATCAATAGTGCTGCGTTCTTCGTTATCTAATCCCTGTACGTGGTAGCGTCGAGCTTTCACATCATGGAATACATCAAGGGTTGTCCAAGTTACAGGCACTTCATAATAATTTTTCAAATAGGCCATGCTGATACGCCATAAATCACCGGCGCTGTCATATTGATCAGCAACAGCAATACTCCAAGTATCTTCATCGATAAAGAAACGACGCTTTTGATATACGTGACGAGCGCCCTCTTTCAAGTTTGCTTCCACGACCCATACACGGTGCTTCTCGTAACGAGTATAATCTGGATTAATATGACCTGGCTTAAGAATCTGCTTATAAGTCAAATTATTACTAGATAATTCGTAGTTATTATAAGGAATATAGATTTCTTTTTTACCAATCAGCTTCCAGTTATAACGATCTGGTGCGCCGTTAAACATATCAGTATCATCCGCATAGCGCAGACCATCTGCCGCAGCAATAGGCGTATCATACGCAAGGTTTGGTGCACGACGTACACGACGCTGACCGGCGTTATAACCCCAAGCTTGACGAGCCTCCTCAACCTGATCGATGGTTTCATGAAGCAATACTGCACCACCGGCTAAACGCGCAGGTGCTTTAGTAAAAGAAAGATAATAAAAAAGAATATTATTTAAATCATCAATGGTGGCATCAGGATTATTATAATTGAAAAATATATCCTGCTGCACGGTCACTAGAGAGAAGTTACCATTTTTCTGTACCGCCACTTCTGAAGCTCTGCGGCTAAGAAAAACCCCACGCCAACGAGTAATATGATTCCAAATCACTTCTAAACCACTTTTAGCAAGCGGAAATGGCGTACCACCATAAGCGTAACGCAGACCTGCACCGTTCTCATTCAGTTCAGCACGAATAGCATTTTTATAGGTATTATCGTAAATCCATTCAGGCGCAGCGCCAGTACGGCGAGTTTTATAAATAGGCATTTTGAAACTATCAGGATAGGTTTCAAATAACGTCATTTGACCTTCAGTCAAATGCTTTTTGTGCTTATCTTTATTAGCGGCAGTAATGACAAACAAAGGCTTATCTTGCGGATAAGGATTTGGGTGGTGCTGCCCTGCTTTTTTATAATCCATTGTGGGTACGGTTAGTCCCCCACGCCAAGGTGGAATGTCCTTGCCGTTACCTGCACGTTCTGCCCCTATAGGTGTTAATTCACCTTTAAGACGCTCGGCTTGTTGAACGGTAACTGCTGCTGAGGCAAACTGGGCATAGGTTGCCAGAGCCAAAACGCCAGCCGCGATCCACTTATTCTTTTTCATTCTGCGACCTCTAATTATTTTTACTTAGGTAAGGTATCGATTGCCTTAGCATAAAGAAACTTAGCCTTAGGCTCAATGCGCCTAGGGCAGTTAATT
>MAAB01042823.1_pt1 | contig 16254 bp, 14 predicted proteins | sample 1115991 | NCBI WGS metagenome assembly MAAB01 (sample SAMN04961124, study PRJNA320927) | seawater metagenome | isolation source: sample BD02T18 sea water enriched with oil for 18 days | place: USA:Gulf of Mexico | collected 2013-07-27
TTACCGCTTAATTGATCGGTAACTTTAAAGGTATGCAGGTTTAAGTCACTGCCAACACCGGTAAGCAATGAATCTAGATGCTCTAACTGTGGCGGTATAACTAAGTCATATCCCCAGTTTGAAAATGTATCCAGTAGGGTACGACGCATACTCTCAAGCTGCTTGGCCTGTGGTGGCAACAACTCTTCAATTCCGTCCGGCAATAACCAGCGATCGGCTTGGCTCATTCGACTCGCTCTCTTAAGACACTAAAAATAGAAGACCAACACCAGACAGCATGCTTACTAGGCCAATTATACGCATGGTTTTATCATCAATAGTGGCCAATTGAGCCACTAAACGACGCCATCTGCGTGGATACAAGAAAGGCAATATGCCTTCTATCACCAGCACTAAGCTGATGGCGATCCATAATTGTTGCCAGAAAGAACTGTCCATATTTAGCTTCACTACATAAAAAAACCGAGATTAAGCTCGGCAGCGCGGATTCTACACCTTTTTAGGGGTAAGCGCCAAGGGTAAGGAGGCTCCCAAACAGCCCTTATGGGACTCACCTCGTGTGCAAAGGGATCCTTAGTCTGATTCATGGCATGACCTCCTACAAATATAGTGCAACGCATAAAAAAGCCCCTACCTATATTAAGGGTAGGGGCTTTTTTATTTCACCAATCGCTTACTTGGTGATTGAACTAGCTATCGTCCTTACGCACCACTTCAATACTGGTGACATTTTGGAAGCCGCGAGGCAATTTATTACCACGACGCCCACGCTCTCCCTGATAGTGCTCTAAGTCTTTAAACTTCATCTTCACATGACGTTTACCGGCATTCACAACCAATACATCACCTTCTTTCATGAGTGACAAGCCAATCAGTGTTTCAGTACCTGCAGCCCCTAGGTTAATTATTTTATTACCTTTGCCTTTTGACATCAAAGGCAGGTCGGCCGCTGGAAAGGTTAGCAGGCGCCCTTCGTTACTCACTGCGACCACCCAATCTTGTTTTTGATCGGCTAGTTTTATCGGTGCATGCAACGCTTTGTCGTCCGGCTTATTTAATAACGCCTTACCATTTTTGTTTTTAGACAGCATGTCTTCAAAGGTGGTGACAAAACCATAGCCGGATTCGCTGGCCATTAAGTACTGATCTTTATTGCTGCCCACGACCATAGTCGCAAGCGTGGCACCTGCGGTTAAATTCACCGAACCGGTTACCGGCTCACCGTAACCACGAGCACCAGGCAAGCCATGTATATTAATACTGTAACTACGCCCACTACTGTCTAAGAACACCGCTTGCTGATTGGTCTTGGCATTGGCTTGCACCAAAAAAGCATCGCCCGACTTATAGGTTAGGGTATTTCCATCCACGTCATACCCTTTAGCAGCACGAATCCAACCTTTCGCTGAAAGCACTACGGTTACAGGATCCGCACCCATTAAATCGGTTTCGCTTAAAGCCACTGATTCTTGTCGAGCTACAATTGGGCTACGGCGATCATCACCATAGGCTTCGGCATCAGCAGTGATTTCTTTTTTAACTAATGTTTTCATGCGACGTTCGCTGCCTAGAATTTTTTCTAGACCATCACGTTCTTTGGCTAGTTCATCTTGCTCACCGCGAATTCGCATCTCTTCCAATTTGGCAAGGTGGCGCAATTTCAGTTCAAGAATAGCTTCCGCTTGAATATCGGATAAGCCAAAGCGAGCCATGAACTCTTTTTTGGGCTCTTCTTCATGACGAATAATCTCAATCACTTCATCAATATTTAAAAACGCCACCAACAAACCATCTAGTATGTGCAAGCGCGCCAGTACTTTTTCAAGCCTGTGTTCTAAACGACGACGAACCGTATTGGTTCGATACGTTAACCATTCTTTTACAATGACCGATAGATTTTTAACCTGAGGCAAACCATTAATACCGATCATATTCATATTGATGCGGTAGTTTTTCTCTAAATCGGTGGTGGCAAACAAGTGATTCATTAATTGCTTAATGTCTACTCGATTAGACTTAGGCACAATGACTAAACGTGTTGGGTTTTCGTGATCAGATTCATCACGTAAATCGGCTACCATGGGCAGCTTCTTTTTATTCATTTGATCGGCAATTTGCTCTAACACTTTATTGCCTGAGCACTGATGCGGTAATGCAGTCACGACCACATCGCCATCTTCCATTTCGTATATGGCTCGCATTTTCACACTGCCACGACCGGTTTCGTAAATCTTTTGAATGTCGGCCTTGGGAGTAATAATTTCAGCATCAGTGGGGTAATCCGGACCCGCCACAAACTGCAGTAAATCTTTGGTTTCTGCGTTGGGGTTATCCAAAGAATAAATACAGGCGCTGGCCACCTCACGTAAATTATGTGGAGGAATATCAGTGGCCATACCAACGGCAATACCTGTGGTACCGTTTAATAAAATATTGGGTAAACGTGCGGGCAGTGTAATAGGCTCTTGTAAAGAGCCGTCAAAGTTAGGCTGCCAATCTACCGTGCCCTGACCAAGCTCACCCAACAATACATCGGCATACTTGGTTAATTTAGATTCGGTATAACGCATGGCGGCGAATGATTTTGGATCATCCGCTGACCCCCAGTTACCTTGGCCATCGACCAATGGATAACGATAAGAGAATGGCTGCGCCATTAAAACCATGGCTTCATAACACGCACTATCACCGTGCGGGTGAAACTTACCCAATACATCACCTACCGTACGGGCTGATTTTTTATACTTAGCACCGGCTTTTAAACCCAGCTCGCTCATGGCATAAGTAATACGTCGCTGCACGGGTTTTAAACCATCACCTACATGTGGCAGTGCACGATCCATGATTACGTACATGGAGTAGTTTAGGTATGCGCCTTCGGTATAATCTTTTAGGGTTTGACGTTCTATGCCGTCTTCCCCTATCACAATTTCAGTCATTTAATTTATGTCTCCTAGCATTAGATCGGCTAGTATTTTTAATTTTTATTTAATTACGTTTTTAATCTACAAATAGTTTGCGCAGACTAACTTAAATCAACTAAGTTGCCTTTCTCTTCCAACCAAACTTTACGATCCGACGCACGTTTTTTTGATAACAGCATATCCATAATTTCATCTGTGCCGTCATCTGGATCTAGCGATAGCTGCACTAAACGACGAGTATCTGGGTCCATTGTGGTTTCGCGCAACTGTAGCGGATTCATTTCACCCAGCCCTTTAAATCGTTGCACGCCCACTTTGCCACGTTTTTTCTCAGCGGTAATTCGATCAAGCACACCTTGGCGCTCGGCTTCATCCAGTGCGTAAAACACCTCTTTGCCCACATCTATTCGATACAAAGGAGGCATGGCCACATAGACGTGACCCTGTTCAACTAACGGGCGAAAATGCTTCACAAACAACGCACATAATAACGTCGCAATGTGAAGCCCATCACTGTCGGCATCCGCTAGAATACAAATTTTTCCATAACGCAATGTCGTTAAGTCATCGCTGCCTGGATCTATGCCCATGGCCACCGAGATGTCATGGATTTCTTGGGAGGCAAGTACTTCGCCGGAATCTACTTCCCAGCTATTTAGGATTTTTCCTCGTAACGGCATGATGGCTTGAAACTCGCGAGAGCGAGCTTGTTTGGCCGAACCGCCAGCAGAATCCCCTTCCACCAAAAATATTTCAGAATACTTTGGGTCATTGGTAGAACAGTCGGCTAACTTACCGGGTAAAGCAGGACCCTGAGTGATTTTTTTACGCACCACTTTTTTAGCGCTGCGCATACGGCTTTGTGCGTTACTGATAACCATCTCGGCCACCAGCTCGCCTAACGACGAATGTTCATTCAGCCACAAACTAAAACTGTCTTTCACCACACCCGATACAAACGCGGCGGCTTCACGACTAGAAAGTCGCTCTTTGGTTTGCCCTGAAAATTGTGCGTCAGCCATCTTAGTCGACAATACAAATGCGACCTTATCCCAAACATCGTCAGGGGTTAGCTTTACACCACGGGGTAATAAATTTCGGAATTCACAAAATTCACGCAACGCTTCTAACAAACCGGTACGTAAACCGTTTACGTGTGTACCGCCTTGCGCCGTTGGAATAAGGTTAACGTAGCTTTCCATTAACTGCTCGCCACCTTCAGGCAACCATTGCACCGCCCAATCAACCGCTTCTTTCTCGCCCTGCATTGACCCTACAAACGGGTCTTTGGGTAATACCTCATAACCCTGGGTGGCGGTGGTTAAATAATCCACCAGCCCGTCTTCATAAAACCAAATTTGATTGTCTTCAGTATTGCCATGATTAATAAATTCAATGGTCAACGCTGGACATAAAACCGCTTTGGCACGCAATACATGCTTTAAGCGCAGCACCGAAAATTTTGGGCTGTCAAAATATTTAGGATCGGGGGAAAAACGCACGGTGGTGCCAGTGTCTTTTTTACGTTTGGTATCGCCCACTACTTTAAGTTCAGATACTTTTTCACCGTCTTTAAAAGAAATGTGCGAAACTTTTCCATCACGCTGAACATTCACGTCTAAATTTAGCGATAGTGCGTTTACCACCGAAATACCTACCCCGTGCAAACCACCACTAAACTGATAGTTATCGTTGGTAAATTTACCGCCTGAGTGCAGCTTTGTTAAAATAAGCTCAATACCCGACACCCCATGTTCCGGGTGAATATCTGTTGGCATACCTCGGCCGTTATCGGTAACCGATAAAGACTGATCAGCAAATAACTCAACGGTAATGTGATTACAGTGACCAGCTAATGCTTCATCCACCGAGTTATCGATGACTTCTTGGGCTAAATGGTTTGGGCGCGTGGTTTCAGTGTACATGCCCGGACGTTTTCGTACTGGGTCTAGGCCACTTAAAACTTCAATGGATGCCGCTGTGTAATTGCTCATACTCTTATTGGTACTCTTTTTATGCCCGTTAGGGGCGCCGCTCAGTCCATCACAATGAACTTAAGCAACCTTGTTTAATAGTTTGCTGCTGCAAAATTTATAATACTGGGTAAACGCTTACTAAATTCGGGGTAGCTGTGATCGCCACCAAACTCTATAAAACTAGGACCATTACAGTATTTGGCCGCTGCTTGGCGGTAATCCAAGGTTTCATCCTGAGTTTTCAATAACAACAAATGATGCTGTGGCGCACTGAACTGGGCGACATCTAAGGCTATTAGTTCGTCCATATAATCTTCAGTGACCATGAAGGTTTCATCATTGTGGTAGTTCTTGTTTTCACCTAAATACTCTTTAAGTGATTCATAAGGCTTCACGGCTGGGTTAATTAACGCAGCTCGCCCGCCAAAATGCTCCACCAGGAAACTTGCGTAAAACCCACCTAAACTGCTGCCTATTACTAGTACATTTTCTACCCCAACCTCATCAATTAACTGCTCGTACAAAAATTGAGCCGCATCCATTGCCTTTTCAGGCTCAGGTGGCAATTGGGGTATATGCAGATTTTGCGCAACATCATGCTGCGCAAAGAATGCCTGTGTTAGCTGAGCCTTATGAGAATCTGGCGAGCTTTTAAAACCATGTAAATACAGGCAACGCAGTTGATCTGGGATCATGGGGTCTTAGAGTCTAAAGGTAGTATTAGGCGCTAGCATACTCGTTGAGCGGTAAATTGGGCAAGTCTGGCATTATACGATTTATACAGCACCCACCTTTTTGATCAAATATAAGCGGAATATGTGCTGGAGTCTACACTAGAGCTAATGCCTCTAATAAACTTAAACAACCTCTCAATGGGGCGTGCGACCTCCCACGCACTGGGCGTCTTTGCACTCCTGATTGCCTTACTTAGCATGGGCCAAATAAGCCATGCCCAGCGTATTGCGGTGGCAGGCTATCATTATCCACCCTTCATGTATGAGGATGAAGAAACCGGTATCTACTTTGACTTGATTCAAGCTTTGGGCAAACAATCGGGATTACTCTTTGACTGGAAGATATACCCCTATGCTCGCGTGGATAAGCTTTTTGAATTGGGCAAGGTACACATGGAAGTGGGCAGTTCGCCAATTTGGACTCAAGGTAAAAGCGAGCCTGGGATTTATAGTCTATTTTTTTATACTTTAGAAGATGTGGTGGTATTTCGAAAAGGCGAAAACTTTAAGGTAAACAGACCCGATGATCTTAAAGGAAAACAAATTGGCATGGTAAGAGGGTACTCCTTTCCCCAGTTCAGCCCCCTGTTTGATTCAGGTCAGGCTACCCGAATAAACGGGGTAGATGAACTACAACTACTGAATATGCTGGTAAAAAGAAGGCTTGATCAAATTGTAATTAGTCGCGATTTATTGCGATACCATCAAAAGCAGACACCCAAATATCGGGGTCTCATGGCAGGGGATGCCATTGGCTCCTATGAGATAGGTTTACGCATACACTCCACTCAACAAGAAGTGATAGTGCCGATAAACAAGGCTTTACAACAATTAAAGGATAAAGGCATTATTATGGCTATATTTGAACGCTATCTGGCCCTTACGTCGCCTTAACATTTAAACGCCCCCTAAAATATTACCCCTCGCCTCTGGCATCGGCTTCGATCTATCAACTACATCCTATAATTGTGCAGTTTTACCTATTTAGTAAAAGAGTCGCCCATCCGCAGGCATAAAAAAGGCAGGAAAACCTGCCTTAATTCATATTTTTGATGACCTAGTTTTGTAACCAGCCATTTACTTCTTCTATATCGTTCATAGTCAACTCGCCCACCGCTTGGCGAAACTTCAGCAAGTCGATCACATAGTCGTAGCGAGAAAAGGCGTAATCTTTTTGGGCGCTAAACACTGACTGCTGTGCTTTTAGTACCTCAACGATGTTACGTGTGCCCACCTCGTAACCTGTTTGCGTCGCCTCCATTGCACTTTGCGCTGAGGTCATCGCCTGTTTACGTGCCTTGATACGAGCGATGTCTGCCGTTAGCTGACGAAATTGAGCACGCACCGACAAGCTAGCAATACGCTGCTGCAGCTCCAACTGCTTGTCAGCTGCTTGTCGCTGATAATAAGCTTGCTTTTGTCCTGCCCATTGGCTTCCACCCAAATAGATGGGCAGATTCAATTCAAGCCCTACATATTGACTGGTCAAATCACTGCCACCACTAAGAGAAGTACTGCTATTGTCATTGCTAATAGCATAAGAGGCCACTAAATCTAACGTGGGCATGTGAGCTGATACTTTAGATTTATGGTTCAATTCAGAACTGGTTCGGCCCTGTTGAGCGATTAATACATCTAAGTTTTGCGCCAGTGCTTTCTGCTCCCAATGAGCACGATCAGCAGGCACAGGCCCCAATAAAGGCAGTGTTTCTTTGAGCGGGTTAATACGGTCATAACGCTCACCAGTTAAGACTGCCAATGTTTCATAAGCTATATCCAACTGACTTTCTGCGGCGATTAAATCAACCGTTGCACCATCATAAATTGCTTGGGCTTCATGGACATCTGTTATAGCAATAAGTCCCACTTTAAAACGCTGCTGGGTTTGCTCTAGCTGACGTTTAACCGCAGCTTCATTTGCCTTAGCTGCAGCCAATGTGGAGTTAGCACGTAACACATCAAAGTAATCTTCTGATAGGCGAAGAACCAAATTTTGTTCCGCTTTACGCAGTTCAATTAGGGCACTGTCGGTAGCATGACTTGCAGCGTTGTAACTATACCAAGCTTCGGCGCCTATAATAGATTGCTTAAGTTGAATACCATAACTACTGCTATCCGTTTCAACGCCATCTAAATTATTAATACCGTCATCTAGAGTGGATGTACCCTTCTCTGCTTTAAATGCTACTTGAGGTAGGATTCCCACTCGCGCTAAGCCTACAGATTGCGCACTAGCATTGGCCGCTGCCAATTCCGCTGCCAATTGAGGGTCGTTTGATACTGCTTGTTCGAATACACTCTTAAGATCTACCGCTTGAGATGCTGCTGTTGCGGCCAGTGTAATAATGGCAAGAGCCAGTTTTTTCATGTCTAAGTCCTTCATGAAATAAAGATGCATGGATTCTAAACACTAATTGAGCCACAGGGAAGAATACATTAGCAAAATCTAATACAACTAATTGTTGCAAAAACACACCAAATCCCTAATCACATATTCCTATTGATACAAGAGCGCCCCATGGTCAAACCCAGTTATCACACAATGGACGTAAAAATCCTTGAAGAAAAAGCCTGCTACCAAGGTTTCTTCACCATGAAGAAATTAAGTCTGCAGCATAAATTGTTCAATGGCGGCTGGGGGCAACCCATAAGCCGAGAACTATTTGAGCGCGGTGAAGCGGCGGCGGTTCTATTGTACGACCCTGCCCTTGATGTGGTGGTGCTCACCGAGCAGTTTCGCATAGGCGCGTTAAACGAGCCCAGCCCTTGGATATTCGAACTGGTGGCCGGCATGATTGAGCCTGGAGAATCCCCCAGTGAGGTGGCCATTCGTGAAACACAGGAAGAAAGTGGTGCCGTTATCACTCAACTCACCCCTATTTGCCAGTATTTAGTGAGTCCTGGGGGCACCAACGAGAAGCTGCATGTATTTATGGCTTTAGTCGATAGTACACACATTGGCGGAGTTCATGGTTTAAGCAATGAGGGCGAAGACATATTAGTGCATAAGGTCAGCCGCCAGCAGGCTTTTGAGGCGGTCACCAGTGGGGCAATCAATAACGCGGCCACTATCATTGCCTTACAATGGCTAGAGCTAAATATTGAAAGCATCTTGAATACCGTAAAATAGCCGCTGAGCCAAGGGCACGCCGCTTAATTGCGCTACAATGGAATGCATAGATTCACAAACCTGATCGTGAGAAACCATGCGAAACCCGCGTAAACCCTATGTACCCAATCTAATGGAGCTATCGGCAATATGTGAAAGCAATTACCTGCATCTTTTAAAGCTCATGCCCGATATGGATAGTGGCGGGAGCCGTGAATTCAATATAGGGGGTGGGGTTGAGCATGCCACCTCCATTCGTTTATCGGTGGTTGAACAATTTAAATACACTCAAGGTGTCACGGTGGAGCAACTATCAAACCTGCACGACTACCTCACGCCACCCAAAATGGAAGTACGGCTGTACCATGATCTGCGTACCGCCGAGGTGATAAGCTTTGCTAATAACCATAGATTTAATGGGGTCTATTACTACCCGAACCCTCAAATGCGCTTGCCCGATGAAAAACATCAGATAAATCACTTCCTATCTGACTGGTTAGCCCATTGTTTTTTACATGGAGAGGCCGATATTGAGCTTAATTTCCACCCGCATCCGTAAAAATGTGACTCCAGCCCTAGAAGTGACTAAGCTTGTATCTATATAGTGCCATGTTAATTGGCGATCACTTCGCTCAAGGATGAGTTTGGAATAAAATTGTAATGCAGAAGTTTATACAAATAACGGATTGCCACCTGTTTGAAGACAAACAGGGCAAGCTATTGGGCATGGATACACAAAGCGGGTTAGATGCTGTTTTGGATCAAATGCACCAAGAAGTGGCTGATTTTGATTTTTTCCTATGTACGGGGGATTTAAGTCAGGACGGCTCCGTTGCTTCCTATAAAAGGCTTAAAGGCCAGATAGCACAAGACGGAAAACCGCAATACTGGGTGCCCGGCAACCACGACAACCGCGCCAACATGCTGTCTGTTGCACCTGAAAACAAAGAAATGTGCCCTGTTATTAAAACCGGCAAGTGGCAAATCATCATGTTAGATAGCCAAGTACCTGGCAGTGTCTTTGGCAACCTTGAACAATCACAACTAGATATTGTTAAAAACGCACTGGCTGCCGACTCCACTAGCCATACTATGTTGGCCATGCATCACCAGCCCATTCCTATGGAATGCGAGTGGTTGGATGATCAACAAATTAGAAATAGCGAAGAACTGCTTAAAATTATCAAACAGCATAAAAATGTAAAAGTGGTGTTATGGGGCCATGTGCACCAAGACACCGACCGCTTAATTGATGGCGTGCGCTTTATTTCTACGCCCTCCACCTGTGTGCAGTTCACCCCAAACTCCACTGACTTTGGCATAGATAATAAAGCGCCGGGTTATCGCTGGATGGAATTGCATGATGACGGCACGATTAAAACGGCCGTGAGTCGCATAGAAAATATAGACTTCAATATTGATTACGACGTAAAAGGATATTAATTCCTTTTACGTTACGCTTACACTTCTAAGTGTTGAGCGATTAAGTTAAATACCTTTTGTTTTGCCCCTCGGTTTGCATCCACGACCTGCTTTGCCTGCTCGCCCTTTTGTACACGTAAAGCATCATCTTGCAGCCAAGCTGTTAAAGCCCCTGCCAAGTCTTGTTCGCTTACCGTTAATAATCCTTGTGCAGTTTCTAATTGCTGGCAAATAAGTAAAAAATTAAACTGACTGGGGCCCATTAAAATAGGAACAGATAACGCGGCAGGCTCCAGCGGGTTATGCCCGCCATTCTCTACATAACTGCCCCCCATAATACACACATCACTGGCCGCTAAAAATTGCATTAGCTCGCCCATAGTATCCACAAGCAAAACTTGCGTTTGCTCGTTTAGCTGCCCCTCTTGGGAGCGACGCACTAACCTTAAGTGTTTACTTTCAATTAATTTGGCGACTTGATCAAAACGCTCAGGATGCCTTGGCACTATCACCAACATGGCATTAGGGGTTGTGGATAACAGCTCATTAAACGCATGAAGGGCTATTTCGTCTTCACCTAAGTGAGTACTGGCCACGATCACCACTTTACGCATTTCTCCCCAGCGCCGGCGCCAAGCCGCACCTTGATCCAGCAAGTCTTGTTTAATGGTTAAATCAAACTTAATGCTGCCTGTGATCTGCATTTGACTGGTCTTCATACCCAAATCAACAAAGCGCTGTGCATCTACTGAGTTTTGCACGGCTAGGCAATCAATATGGCTGAGCATTTGGGCACTTAATTTTGCTACCTTGCCATAACCCTTAGCGGATCTCTCTGATAAGCGTGCATTGGCCACTAACACTTTCACCCCATGCTTGTGACAGCTGTGGATAAGATTGGGCCACAATTCAGTTTCTAAAATAACCAATAATAGCGGCCTAATACGGCGTAAAAATGTACTTAAAAACCAAGGTAAATCATACGGTAAATACACGTGAGTGAGACGTTTACCCAAAACATCCGCAAAGCGTTTTTTTACCTGTTCACTGCCGGTAGGCGTAGTGGTGGTAATGACCATATGTTTGTCGGGATAGGCGGCTAAGACCTGCTCAATAAGGGGAATAGCGGCAATAAACTCTCCCACCGACACCGTATGAAACCAAATGGCATCTTTATCTTGTGCCTCAGGGGCCGTGGCTTTAACCAGCCCAAAGCGCTCCAGCCAGCGTTCACCATAGGCAGGTGCCTTGCGTGCCCGCACCAATAAGCGAATTAATATCACCGGTAATAATAGGCTAAAAACAACACTGTAAAGAAAGCGGGCCATGGCACTGCACATTCAATTTAAAAAAAGGATTCTAGCATCCATTCCCCCTAGAGACACAAGCAAACCCCTCAAGATGAACATTACACAGGCCAAAACAGCAGTATTTGTAGACCAATCCCTTAAGCAATGCTAGCGGGATAAAATGGCTGTGCTAACATGCCTGCCAATTTATAATCTCTAAGGGCACCTCTATTAATTGCTTGTAGTCTCTGGCTTTACGTCTAATTCACTTCTCAGTTAGAGAGGAGGCGGGTTTTCGAAGAAATGCTTATTGCCTTTCAAGGAAGACCAACGCAGAGTCGGGATTAGACGTAAAGCCCCGAAGGGCGTGACCGATGCATACATTTACGGCGTCGCGCGCCTTGTAACTGCACCCATCGGTCACGCAGAGGCTGCAATCAATTAATAGAGGTGCCCTTAATACATATTCCCAAACGGTGGTATTGCATGTCGTTATCCATTCCAAATTTTGCCAAAGCCCGCGTTCTGGTAGTGGGAGACGTGATGCTAGATCGCTATTGGAGTGGATCTACCTCACGCATTAGCCCAGAAGCACCGGTACCCGTTGTAAAAGTCACTGACATAGAAAATCGTGCAGGCGGTGCCGGTAACGTGGCATTAAATATTGCCAGCCTAACATCCAATGCAAGCTTGCTTGGACTTGTGGGCAACGACAACAATGCCCGCGCGCTAGAAGAAACTCTTGTACACGACAACATTCAAACCCAGTTCAGTGCATTTGATAGTCACCCCACCATTACAAAGTTGCGAGTGTTAAGCCGTCATCAGCAATTAATTCGCCTAGATTTTGAAGAAGATTTTCAGCACGTTGATACCGGTGACATGATTGAAAAATTTAAAGCTCAACTAGCTACGTGTGACGTGGTGGTGTTAAGCGATTATGGTAAAGGGGCGTTAAGTGATATCCGCCCTTTCATTGAACTAGGACGCGCCGCCGGCAAAGACGTATTAATTGACCCTAAAGGCCACGACTTTGAACGCTATCGCGGTGCCACATTAATTACCCCTAATTTAAGTGAATTTGAAGCGGTGATGGGTGTCTGCAAAGACGAAGCTGACCTTGTTGAAAAAGGTTTTAAGTTACTCGAAAAAATAGACTTAACCGCGTTGTTGGTTACCCGTAGCGAAAAAGGCATGACCTTGTTTCAAAAAGATCAGCAGCCTATACATCTAGCGGCCACCGCTCGTGAGGTATACGACGTAACTGGCGCAGGCGACACGGTTATCAGTGTACTGGCCGCGGCCAAAGCTGCCGGTAGCAGCCTTAGTAACGCCACCGCGCTTGCCAATAGTGCCGCCGCTTTAGTGGTGGCTAAATTGGGTACCGCTACCGTATCACTTGCCGAATTACGCCGCGAAGCCCGCGCCGATCAAGTAGCCCATACCGGTATTATGGATGAAGACGCTTTAGCACTTGCTATTAAAGAAGCTCAAAGCAATGGCGAAACCATTGTTATGACCAACGGCTGCTTTGATATTTTACATCCTGGCCACGTAAGCTATTTAAAAAATGCCAAGTTGTTAGGCGACCGTTTAATTGTAGCGGTTAACAGTGACGACAGCGTTAGCCGATTAAAAGGACCCGAGCGCCCCATTAACCCTGTTTCTCACCGAATGGATGTATTGGCTGGCTTGCAAAGTGTTGATTGGGTTGTGCCGTTTACTGAAGACACTCCACAGCGCATTATTAGCAAACTACTGCCCAACATATTAGTGAAAGGCGGCGATTACGCCATTAAAGACATCGCCGGTGGTAAAGAAGTATTGGCCGGCGGAGGCAGTGTTAAGGTTTTAAACTTTGAAGATGGCTGCTCCACCAGCAACATTATTAACAGCATCAAGAAGCACCGATGATTATAAAACTGTGCAGAGTTTAAAAATATGAATAAAAACCAAAGCACCGCCAACATCGAAGATGTTAACCTATTAAAGCTTGAATACCTTAAACCCAAATATTGGGGAGTGTGGTTGTTTGTGGGCTTTTTATGGGTGTGCAGCTACCTGCCCTTTAAAGCCCAATGGCAAGTAAGCCGTGCCTTGGCTTTTTTAGCCTTCAATTTAGCTAAGAGCCGTCGCCACGTGGTGCAAGTGAATGTGGAGTTATGTTTTAGTGAAAAAAGCAACGACGAAAAATCGGCGTTAGTAAAACAAATTTTTCACGAAAACATGCAAGGGTATTTAGACAGCGGCACCGCTTGGTTTCGTGACATTAATGCCTTTAAAGATCGCATTGAAGTGAAGGGCAAAGACATACTAGACCGAGAAAGGGCAGACGGTACCGGTATATTAATGGCCGGCGCGCACTTTAGTATTTTAGATTTAGCCGGTGCCCTTACTAGCCTAGTGTGTGATTTAAACGTGACGTATCGTCCGCTTGATAATAAATTGATGAATGCGGTAATGATGCGAGGCCGTTATCGTTTTGTACAGCATGCGTTTCATAAAAAAAATGTGAAAGGTTTTATTAGCAGCATGCGCCGCGGAGAAGTATTGTGGTACGCACCCGATCAAGATTACGGGCGCAAACACAGCACCTTTTCACCTTTGTTTGGACGTACCGCCGCCACGATTACCGGCTTAACGTTTTTAGCTAAATCAGGAAAAGCCAAAATCATTCCTTATAGCTATCACCGTAAAGGCATTAAACAAGAATACGTTTTAGAGTTTTATGAGCCGTTGCCCGAGACCGGCAGTGAAGAGCAAGATGCCGCCAATTATAATGCATGGTTAGAGTCCGCTATTCGCCGCTATCCTGCTCAGTACTTATGGCTGCACAAGCGCTTTAAAACCCAGCAAGATCCTAATGAACCTAACCCTTATGTGAAGGTTCAGTAGAGCCTCCTATACATTACTTTTTGTATTTTCACCGGTAAACGGTGTATTAGCGCCGCAAGCGTGTAATACACCACGACTACCGTCATGCCGTCATCAATACTCAGTTTTATGAGCGGTATATAACGTCTGTGCGGCTAACCACACATCGCCTATTTCACCATTGCCCACGGGCTTGCCATCAATTTGAACAACCGGTGCAATTTCTTTACTTGAACTGGTTAACCACACTTCGTCGGCGGAAAATACTTCATCCATAGTGACGATACGCTCTTCAACTTTAATATCGCTGTGCTTTGTTAGTATATCTAACAGCATTAAGCGCGTGATGCCTGGCAAAATTTGATTATCAAGTGGTGGGGTAATAATCACACCGTCTTTGACTATGTACGCATTACAGGCACTGCCTTCGGTCATTTCGTTATTTTTATTAAACAAAATAGTTTCGTTATAACCACGTTCAAAACCGTGTTGGAAATGCATCACGTTACCAAGCAACGCCGTTGATTTAATATTGCAACGCTGCCAACGCAAGTCTTCGGTGGTGGCAACCTTGTAACTTTTTGCTTGGATTTTGTCTGGCACGTTTGCCGGCGGTATTTCAAACGCGTAAGCAAATACAGTGGCCGGTACGTTTTCAGGGTATGCGTGAAAACGTTTACTATCGGTACCACGTGATACGTGTAGGTAAATGCCTAAGTTGTCGCCTTCATTTTTTTCTATCAAGCTTTCACACACTGCACGCCACTTGACCACGTCCCACTTAAATTCTATGCCCACTAACGCCAGGCCTTCGTTCATACGGTCTATGTGAGGGGCGAACCCCACTAGCTTACCGTTATAGGCAGGAATTACTTCGTAGATGCCATCACCAAATAAGAATCCACGGTCCATGGGAGATATTTTTGCATCTTCCATAGGCATGAAAGCATCGTTTAAAAATACAGTTGTCATATTTTTTCCTTTGGTATTTTGTCTTCAATTCGTCTATTTAAGTTTTAAAATATTGGCTACATTTAATCTTGCTTTAAAACGCACGTTCAGGCTGTTCAATTACGTTACGAGCGGCGGCCGCCAATAACTTTGGCAATAAGCGCTCATCATCTACTCGCCAGCCACAACAAAAGTCTATATTAGGCACGCTTACTTCTTGGGCCGTATGCAAAATAGTCAGTTTATTTTGTTTAAGTAACGGCGCCGCCAATGGTTCGGGCAATAACGAAATCCCCAACCCTTGTTCGGTTAAGTTCATTAAGTGATTCGCCGAACTACAGGTATGCAACATAGGCCTGTCTTCAGCCATGATGGAAAACAAGTTATCTAGATATTTCCAAGGCTGAGTATTACGTGGAAAACTCAGTACCGAGCATCGTGACAACTGCCACAAATTAAGTGGCTCGCTTGCTAGGTTTTTTTCCTGTATATATTCATTGGACGCCATCCACACCTGTGGGTAACTGCATAGGTGCTCACTCAGTAATACATCGCTTTCTGGATGCACAACCATCAATACTATGTCCAGTTCATGACGAGTAATCTGTTGTAATAAATTATCACTAATATCAATAACAACTTCGAATTCCACGTGAGGGAACTCACTGCGCCATTTTTTTAACAGTGGCCCCACCCACAATTGAGCCAGAGTATCGGCAATACCTATACGTACACTGCCCGCTTCATTTAAATCTTGTTTTAACTGCGCCTTCATTTCGGTATTAATGCCCACAATGCGTTGTGCGTACGGCAATAATTGGCGACCGCGACTGGTGAGCGTTGTGCCCCCTTGATCGCGACGAAATAACGAAACACCTAAGTCTGCCTCTAACGCCGCCACGCGAGATGAAACCGTAGGCTGCGTGGCTTTTAAAACCTTAGCGGCGGCATGAAAACTTTCCCGTTCAGCGACTT
>MAAB01007511.1_pt1 | contig 16220 bp, 10 predicted proteins | sample 1115991 | NCBI WGS metagenome assembly MAAB01 (sample SAMN04961124, study PRJNA320927) | seawater metagenome | isolation source: sample BD02T18 sea water enriched with oil for 18 days | place: USA:Gulf of Mexico | collected 2013-07-27
CGAAAGGCGTCAGACTTAGTCCAAGCTTCAAAATCTGCTTTTGACTGCCACGTGGCATGGGAAGCAAACAAGGTGTATTCATCATTGCTTTGCGCTTGTAATAGATTAAAGCTGACAAAGCCGGGGACGGTTTTTAGTAGGCTATCACGCCCTTGCCAAATGGCTAAAAAGTCCTGTTCAAACCCTGACTTAATTTTAAATCGGTTCATTGCAATAAACATGAGAATCCTTTTTATTATCCATTACTTTCAAGATTTATCTAGATAAGAATCAAATCATCAAAAAACAACCTTCTACTTTGAAAAGGTATAAAGCTAAATGACTATAATGCACAAACAACAAGAATCCTATGCCCGCAAGCAAAGCCTCCAAAAAATAACACTGCTATTTAGCTCAACAATCCCTTCATCTAACTCATCTGACACAGGACCTAGAACTGAGGCTGAGAATAAAGTTCAGATTAACCTTTAAAGCGGACCTCATGAAAAACAAAAAACTTACAATTCTATATTGCTATAAAAATAGCCTTCTATATTCACAATCATTCTAAACACTTCCTAGAGTGCTATAACATAAGTTATCAAACATTGTTTTATATAACATATATTATAAAACGTTTTATTCATTAGGCATTTTATACACTTACATATAGTTAAAAAGGAGCATCATTCAAAAGGGTATTTCGTCAAAATCCCTTCTTTAATGTTTATTTAATGTAAAAAATATTTAATAAAATAATAAGACAGCTCCCTATCATTCAAATTAAATAACCAGAAGATCTTTTTTGATCAAAATTTATTATCCATAATTTTAAAACTGAATTAAACAAGAGTCATTTTATCAACCTCCTCCCTTAAAAAACTCATCACGTCATTTTGCTAAAAGTCAGCCTATATACTTAATTTTAATTTTCTAATATAAGTTAATTAAATATTTAATTGAGGGAGAGTCATTCAATAGAAATCGATAACGTCTAACTTTTATCTATTATTTAATGAGAGCAATATGTGTAAAATTTATAATATTCTAATACCCTCGATAATACTTTACTTAATTTCCTCTTCACCCCTACATGCAGAAAATGTAAAAAACTTCAAACTTAACACCAAGCTATTAGAAAGTGGTGATGTGGAATTAAGTTCCTCGATTAATAAAAGCAACAATGCGTGTATCTATTTAAGCTATGTACAAATTTTAAGGAATTATGAATCTGAAATTGAATCAGACATGGATGGCACCCCTATTTTATCCCGTTGGGAGACCGTGTGGGAAAACCGCTCGATTAACCTTGGTAACACCAGCCTCCCCAAAGTCGACATAGAAAAAGCGACATTAGCCTGTAAAAGAGAAAGTAGAGATAGCGCACCTAAAAGCTTTTCAGATCGCCTAGTAAATGCTGTACTAAAACTAGCAGGTAAAGCGGACCCAAGCAGTACATTTAACAATCAAGGTTTTATGCTAAAGCAAGGAGAGAAGCACCTTGGCTTTCAGCATCTAAACCAATCTTCAGATTATGAAGATGCTGAACTTAAAATTGCAGCCATTTACATTAAACCTCCCACAGGAAGTATTTTTCAAGCGACCCCTTTTGGTCCCAAATTAAATAAAGGCGAGCATAAACTCAGTACGCAAGTCATCAGTTTAAAACCCACTCGCATGCAAGCGTCTTACAAGGCTGATCATAATTTTTCTTACCCAGGTTTTGTTGAGGGGAAAAAAATACCTTTAGCCTATATGGCATCTGGAGAGAATCTTGGCTGCCTGGGTAGAGAGGCATCAAAAAGGCAGAAAAGACCACCATTACTCAATAAGTTGAAAGCATTAGCCTCTAAGCAAGGTGTTTTCAAAAGCACACCCCAATATGATTGTTATTATGCCAACAACCCATCTCAAAAGGCCGTTGAAATACCTTCCCTAATGTTACGGGAAAGAACAGCTAACGATATCCTTATCATGTGCCCTGGCAGTAGAATTCCAGAAACATTGAGCTACAAGCACTTTAAGAGAAACAATATAGCCCTACCAACCGCAAAAAGTGCACCTTATTTACAAGTCATGGCTGAAGGGAATCCTGCTTGGTGTAATGACATAGACAAAGCTGAAAGGCAGTGGCGTAATTTACATTCTGTCAGTAATGAAGGCTGGCTAATCAGCCAAAATACCTTTACTCAGAATTTAGAATGCCTTGCGAGTCATGGTGTGTGCATCAATACACTGTACAGTAACGCCAAATTCAATGAGATGCTTAACCAACCGGCCAACCTGATAAACCTATCAACATTGGTATTAACCAATCAAGACACTAGACAATGCCAATATAAAGACGGAACCAGCGCTGATTGCCCTGAGCAATTCAGTAGCCCACATAATACAGTGAATAATTTATTACAAACCCTTCAGTTTGAAGCCATGCGCCGCTCAATTAATTAATCACAGCTAAATCAAAATTGAAAACATTCCCAATTATTGAGTAACTTTATTATGAAGATTAAAGCTAATGTATTAGAAAAGGTGTTTCTGGCTATCATATTATCCTGTTTCACTTTTGCCACTTTAAATGCAAATGCAGGTATTTTTAAAAAGATCAAAAAAACCGATAGTAACATTATAAATGAAACCGGTGATGTCATTGATGAGGCAATTGATGATGGCACAGATTTGGCTGAAGATGTTTCAGATAAGGCAAGAAATACTGCAAATACCACCAGCAACATCGCCAGAACCTCAGTCAATCAAGCGATAGCTGTGAGCAAAAATTTAAACCAGCTCGCGGTTAATGCTACAGGCGAGCTTATTGATAATGCTGGCAATATCGTTAACGAAATGGATATTAGAAATTATGCTAGATCATTATTAAAGGTTGACCCTCTGACGGGGATAGCAAGTATTAAGAATCCGATCGAATCTAGCATGATGTTTAATGTGGCACTACGTAATGGCGCCTGGAAAAGCATCAGTGATGCCATCAAACAAGAAGCCGTGTTTATCGGACTTAACAGTGGTGCGTCTCTCTTACAGATACGTAACAATCTCGAAAACTTTGATAATAGAGTCCAGACTGCCTTTGCAGGTTCTTCTGAGTTTCTATTAGACCTAAGTGCAGCAAATCAATTAGGCAAAGGCCTTAACTTGATCCGCGGCGCTTTTAGTCAATGTGTCGGTAATACCCGTGATATAGACGGCTGCTTTGAAGAGTTCATCAACCAGTTCATTAGTTTTTATCGCTATATCAGGCATTACATCGCGAAAGTCACCGAGCTCAAAAGCTATACTAAGGGAGAGAAATTTAAGGAAGTACTAGACAAAATTAGTGCGATTGAACGAAAGTCAGTTAAGTACTTCCTGCCGATTCTAGAAAGTAGCTCTGATAGGCTCGACTTCAGTCGCTTAAACCACTCGTTTGCTGAAACGACATCTGTACAAACACACTTTGAGCAGTATTCCAGTATTGACGAAATTCGTAACGCATTAGCAACAACGGATTACAGTTACCATAATGACCCTCAAAGGGCATGTGAACGTGTCAGTCTGCCTATTATTTGTGATGCATTTTCTGACCTTAGCGAAGTCGCCATTAATCGTTTTAACTATAAAGCACCAGGTTTATCAGGCAGTGAAGCCGCCCATAAGAAACGCGTTTTTAATGCGATAGCCATTAAAGCTTTTGGCAGTGATTACAAAAACTCCGAACAAGGTGAGAGAAGCCTTGAAGAGCAAATGGACGTTATTCACTATTTACGCACAGAACTCTTTAATGAAGTAAATTGGTCTCAAACCCAAGACTCTCGTATTCCCTATATTGTTAGCAATGACCTATTAGGTGGAGCAGGTGGTGCCTTTATTGCCACAGAAAATGACGCCATCATTTTACTGAATGAAGAGCTCTTTAGTGACGATATAGGCATTGAAGAAGGCTTTGGTGACGATGATATTTTTCATGCAAGAAAAGTCGCACTTGAGGAGTTAGGGCACTGGTTGAACTGGCGCCGTTGCCAATACAGCGAAAACATGAATCATTGTGCCAGTGACGGTGACACCTTTGGTGATCCAGGTGCCAAATTTGCCACGGCATCATTTATCGAATATGAAGGCTTTGGTGACTATATCCGCCAGCTTCAAGAAGTCTCTGAAGGCTTATGGAGCCAACCTATACGCTTAACCTTGGCTAATGGTGAAAGAGCGGTTTATGAAGGCAATCCCTCACTCACGGATATTCAAACTGCTTTGGCTAAGCTCGATGCGAAAGTCAGATTTCGCATGCGTACCCAAATTGGCTCACCTAGCTCCACCATGCCTATGGGAAGCCTAGGAAGTTCTGGCATTATAGAAATCAATTACACACCACCTAAACGCATTCTTGCCGATAGCTTGGTAGACATGGAAAAATATGGCTATCAAGACCCTGAGCAAACCCTCTATTTAGGCAATATCGGAATCGTGTTTGCACTAGAGAACTATGTTGGAAGCAGTACTCCGTTATTAAGCGATTCACTCTTTTTACCCAAGCTATACGGCGAAGTTGGGTTGAAATCTTCTATTGGTGTTTCAATTCCACTTTTAAAAGACAAGCTAAGTTCTAATCATCTTGTTAATTTAAATAACCAATACAGAGACCATAATATTGGATTGTCCTATTCTGTCAGCCCTTATGCTTTTAGTTATTTAAGTCTCATGGCCATCGGTGATACCACCCGTTTGTCTCTCGACTTAACCAGTGCTATTTGGTGGGGAGCCTCAACCAATTGGCCAGCACGTTCTAATACGGTGCCTTTTTCCATAATTATGGCGGGTACTACGGTAGCCAGTACAGGCCTAGGCTGTGCACTAGGTGTGGCGACATTTACCACACTGTCAGCACCAATTAGCACCGAATCACAGTGTGCTTTAGGGGCACAACTTGCCAGTGGCAGCATGTTAAGTGGCGTAGGCGCATTAGGTAGTTTAATGAATGAAGATGTTGGATTCGATCATAGCAGCGGCTGGGTTAATGGTATCCGTGTAAAGCTTGCCAATTCCACTTCAGGTCTGGCAGTTGAAACCCGTTTTGAAGCCTTATTCTCTGATTGGAACATGGGTCGTGGCTCTCTCACTCAGTTTGGTGAGAATGCGCTTAATTCACAGGCATTTGACAATTTTTAAACCTCTAACTTAAAACGCTAAATATTGATGGTCCTTAGGGCCCATCAATATCATTAGCAACGCCCTCTAATAGAACATTTTTTCATAAAAAAAGCGTTTCTCATAAAAAATCCAGCTATAACACCCTCATTCTTACCGTCATATAACAGCCATCCAATTTAAATGACCTCCTTTCTTATAACTTTCGTTATCTAAAATAAAAAACGTATAACTTTTATTATAAAAAACTCAACACTTTCACTTTTGTTCATAAAGTTTGATTTTAAATATCATTTATTTAAATAGAAATTCCAGGGTATTACGTAATGATTTTGTAAGAAAAACTTTCGTCATGCATATTTATACATAAAAGCATAATAAAAACAAAAGAAAAGCAGAGAAACCATAAAAACAGATAAGGCACAAGAGTCATTTTATTTCCAACAACTCATTTTATGATTCACTCAATAAAAGCCTCAAATGACCCGAATACAAGTGCTTGAGTTTTGTTATATGTTAGTTACAAACCTGACTTGGAGATGAATAAATAAATTAAAAACTTCACTATTTAATTTTTAAAATAAAAAGATGAGACTATTATGCGTAAACTTTATAAGTTATTTTTAGCTCCTGCGATGCTTTATTCAGCATCTTCCTCATACCTATATGCAGGAAACACTAATGACTTCGATCTTCAAACTGAAATGTTACCCAATGGTGATATTAATTTAACCTCTTCTATTAATAAGACGAATAATGCCTGTATTTATCTAAGTTATGTTCAAATTCTAAGGAATTATGAAGCAGCCATAGATACAGATATTGATGGCACCCCTATTTTGTCCCGTTGGGAGACAGTATGGGAAAATACGGCTATCAATAAATACAGCACAGGCATTCCGAAGGTAAATGCACAAAGAGCAAAAAATATTTGCCAAAGTAACAATCAGAATAACAGCTTATCCGGGTCAATCATCAGTGCAGCTTTAAATTTAGTCGGTGCAGAAGGTAATAATGATCAAAGTGCATTTCAAAATAATAGTTTCATATTAAAACAAGGTGAAGAGTTTCTTGGTTCTAAGCAACTAAATCAATCTTCAAACTATGAAGATGCCGAGTTAAAAGTGAGCGCTATTTACGTTAAAACCAGCAATAAAAATTTGTTACAATTTACGCCTACTGGCCCAAGTGTAAATAGAGGAAATTACAAAGTCAGTACTCACGTAATCAATTTAAAAGACACCAAAGATGAGGTGACACTGTCAGCCAATCATCATTTTAAATACCCTGGGTTTGTTCAAGGTAAAGACGTGCCATTAGCTTATGTAGCGTCAGGTCAAAACCAAGGCTGTTTGGGTCAAAAAGTGTCGAATAACAACAACGCAAGCTCCGCTCCCGCTGAAGGTGAAAACCCAGCCATGCGATCCAGCCTTAGAAATACCAATAACGGCCCTAAGTTTGATTGTTATTACGCAACTCGTTCGTCTCAAAAAGCCAATGAAACACCCCAAGTCATATTGCGTCAACGCACTGAAAAAGATGTGTTAATCATGTGCCCTGGTAGCACGATTCCAGACGAGCTTAATTACAACAGGTTTAAAGCCAATAATATTGAAATTCCTACGAGTAAAGCATCCCCTTACTTACAGGTCATGGCGTCAACGACCCCTAGATGGTGTCATTATTTAGAAAAGGCGGAAAGAAAATGGACAAATCTACATTCAGTGAGCAATGAGGGTTGGTTAATCAGCCAAAATTCCCGTACTAAAAACTTAGAATGTATTGCCCAAAATAATGAGTGCGCTAACACCTTATATGGGAACTCTAATTTAAAAAATATAATTAATAATCCCAGTAGCCTTATTAGACAGCAAACCTTGGTTTTAACAAATCAACCAATACAGTTTTGCCAATACAAAGATGGCAGCAGCGCTAATTGCACTGAACAATTTAATTCATCTGAGAACAAAAGCATTAATGACTTAATTCAAACATTACAGTTTGAATCCATGCGTCGTTCTATCAATTAATCACAACTAAATAATGGACAACATTTACATTCCTTTTTATTTTAAGTGAGCAAGTTATTATGAAAATTAAAAATATTTTCTTTGAAAAATCGATTCTGGTCATTATTATTTCCAGTTTTTCTTTTTCAAGTATTCCAGCCAATGCAGGCATATTTAAATCCGTAAAAAAAGCCGGCAGTAGCATTATCAATGAAACAGGCGATGTTATTGATGATGCAGTTGATGAAACAGGCAACCTTGCCAATGATGCCGGCGGCTCCCTAAGCAGTGCCGCAAATACCACCGCCAGTACAACAGCGAGCCAAGCTAGAAGCATTTCTAAAAACATAGACCAGGTTGTTATTAATGGTGCTGGAGACCTAATCGACAGTGCTGGCAATGTGATTAACGAAGTTGATTTAAGAAATTATGCTTCTTCATTGCTAAGTGTTGACCCATTAACCGGCATTGCAGATATCAAGAACCCTTTTGAATCTAGCATGATGTTTAATGTCGCCCTTAGAAATGGCGCTTGGAAAAGTATCAGTGATGCGATCAAGCAAGAAACCGTCTTTATCGGTCTTAACTCGGGGGCCAGTTTATTACAAATACGTAATCAATTAGCCAACTTTGATAATCAAGTTCAAACGGCTTTTGCAGGCACATCTGAGTTTATTTTAGACACAGCGGCATCGGCTCAATTAGGGCAAGGCCTTCAAATGATCCGTGGGGCTTTTAGTCAATGTGCTGGCAGTGTGCGTAATATTGATGATTGTTTTGAAGATTTTATTAACCAGTTTATTCAATTTTACCAATATATCAGGCATTACATCGCTAAAGTCACTGAGCTTAAAAGTTATGCGAAAGGTGAAAAATATAGTGACTTGGTCAACAGAATTCATGCAGTAGAACGAAAGTCTGTTAAATACTTCCTACCTATTTTAGAAAACAGTGCAGACAAACTCGACTTTAGCAGTGTCACCGGCTCATTTGGTGAAAGCACGTCCGTTCAATCTGGCTTCGAGCAGTACTCAAGCATTGCGGATATCCGCAATTCATTAGAAGCAACGAATTATAGCTATCATAATGACCCACAAAGAGCCTGCAGCAGGGTCAGCCTGCCGATTATTTGTGATTCATTTGAAGACTTAAGTAATGTGGCTATTAACCGATTCAACTACAGGGAAGACGGCATTTCCGGTGGTGATGCTGCCCATAAAAAACGGAGTTTCAATGCCATTGCCGTAAAAGCTTTTGGCAGCGGTTATAGCGATACCACATCAGGAAATAGCAGCAAACAAGAAAAAATGGATGTTATCCATTATTTACGCTCTGAACTTTTCAATGAGATAAATTGGTCCCAAGCCCAAGATCAACGTATCCCTTATATTGTAAAAGATGAGCTATTAGGCGGTGCCGGTGGTGCCTTTATCGCGACCGATACCGATTCTATCATTTTACTAAATGAAGAATTGTTTAGCGATGATACGAGCATTGAAGAAGGCTTTGGCTCTGATGATGTCTTTTATGCCCGAAAAGTCGCCCTTGAAGAAATGGGACATTGGTTAAACTGGCGTCGTTGTCAGTACAGTGATGATATGAATAACTGCGCCAGTGAAGGAGACACCTTTGGGGACTCTGGGGCAAAGTTTGCCAATGCTTCATTGATTGAATATAGCAACTTTACAGACTTTATTACCCAGCTACAGGAAGTATCCGAAGGCCTTTGGAGTCAACCTACTCAATTAACCCTAGGCAACGGTAAAGTCGCTACCTATGAAGGAAACCCTTCCCTAGTTGATATTCAAACGGCTCTGGCCAATGTCGATGCGAAAGTGAGATTTCGTATGCGTACTCAAATGGGCACGCCGGGTTCAGCGCTACCCATTGCAGAACTCGGTAGCTCAGGCATTATTGAAGTTAACTATACGCCACCTAAACGCATCAAAGCCTCGTCTTTAGATGACATGAGTAAGTATGGTTATCAAGACCCTGAACAAACGTTATTTTTAGGCAATATCAGCATTGTATTTGCCCTTGAAAACTATATCGGTGCAGGGTCAAAAGACATGCTAGGCCAAGCCTTTTTACTACCGACCCTTTATGGTGAAGTCGGTATCAAGTCTACCATTGGCATTTCCATTCCCCTATTGAAAGACTCTATCGATAAAAACAACCTAGCGAATCTCAATAATCGATACCGTGATAAAAACATTGCACTTAGCTACGGCGTCAGCCCTTATATTTTTAACTACTTGCGCCTATTAACGAGTGCTGGAAACTCAAAAGTATCAATGGATGGCACCAGTGCCGTTTGGTGGGGCATGACAACATCTTGGCCTGCTAAATCAAATACGGTGCCTTTTTCAGTCATGATGGCAACCACTACCCTGATCAGTAGTGGTGTCGGTTGTGCAACGGGTTACTCTATTATGAGTTCAATCGGGGTTCCCATTAGCCCAGCACTACAGTGCGCAGTTGGCGCACAAATGGCCAGCGGCACCATTGTAAGCGGACTAGGTGCAATAGGCCGTCGCAGTAATGACTTTGTCTCCTTTACTAAAAAGAGCGGCTGGGTCAATGGCATCAGAATCAAAGCGGAAGATAAAGCGACTAAAACGGCCGTAGAGGTTCGTTTTGAAGCATTGTTTAAAGACTGGAGAATGGGCACCGACCAACTGCCTGCTTTTGGTAAAAAAGTACAAAAACTTTTCTCTAAAGACAGTGGTAGTGCAAATGCGTTATCAAGTTTTAAAAACGGCTCCTTAAGCCTCGTTAATCAAGGCGGGTCTGGGGACAATGGTAATGGAGGCAACAGTAGCAACGGCAGAAGTAATGCTAACCAAGGAAATAATGGGAACAACAATAACGCATCAAACATCAGAGTACCCGACAACTCATTAACCTTCTCAGGTGGCGAGTTTGTTTTACAAGGCGGCGAATCTATTACCAACCACAATCGCCACCTAGTATTACAAGAAGATGGTAATTTGAGACTGTACGAATATAACAATGGTTCAATCGGCCGTGAGTTATGGGGAACAGGGTCACGCGGTGGTACTGGTTATAAAGTAAGGTTCCAAAGTGATGGCAACCTAGTCACTTATAATAGTAATGGTAGAGCAACTTGGGCCACGGGCACTAACCCTCGCGGCGACATACTCATGCTGCAAGAAGATGGCAATCTGGTTATCTACTCAGAGGCAGGTCGTGCAATTTGGTCAACAAGAACGTTTGAATAAACGCCAATCATTTGATTAGCAAAAAGGGACAAGCTCAGCTTGTCCCTTTTTTGGTGCCAAAGGAAATAGGTTTAACAGAGTATATAAAATACTTTTAATCGCGCGCTATAACGTCTTCATCATAAAATACTGACAACTTGTACGTGGGTAATTCTCTTGTACACTGTGGACTTTATAACCCTGCTTTTTGTAAAAAGGTTTAGCCTGAAAGCTTAAGGTTTCTAGCCAAACCTTGTTACAAGCACGTGAACGACCCGCCTCTTCTATTTTTTGCAAGATTCGGCTTCCCACATCTTGTCCGCGAAGCGTTTCACATACCCACAAGGTATCTAACAATAGCCAGTCCCCAAAGGTTCGCCCTGCAGCCCCTGCGATTACTTCACCTGCGTCATTTTTCATTTGAACGGCTAAAGGCAACCTTTCACTCACTTCCCAGTTTTGCCAATTAATCTCTTTAATCTTTTGATCTAGAAAATTAACTAAGCTCTGCTCGGGTTGTTCTAATACTTCAATATCCATTTTTCACTTCCTTGTTTGAACGGGATAGGCGCTTTTACCTAATACTAGATTGGCTCAGGCATCCAATACATTGACCAAAGTGTTTAGCCCAGCGTTGATGTTTGCTTGACTGAAGACCGACCTAGGTATAATTCAACCCAGATAAAAGCAAAGGGAATAACGGAAGCGAGAAAAATACCGCCTTTGGTTCGACCTGACCATGCATTTTTTTCAGCCACCACCAAGGCAAGCATCAGATACAAGATAAACAATATGCCATGAGTCATGCCCACCATAGAGACATATTCTCGACTCATTAACCCTAAACTAATGGATAAAATCATTAAATACGAAACACCTTCAGCAAAACTGAGTGCTCGAAAACATCTGAGCATAATTAAAACCTTTCTTTAAACTTTGTCTCTATCAATAAAAGTAGAACACGCTAAGTGAGTAATGATACCTTAAATTTTTGAACTAGCGTTCATGCAATTATATTTTCACTCAATTTTTCTACGACACACCTTACCACGCTTTTTTTACAAGCTTGTAACGGTTAGAGGCAACCCCAAGCGCCTAATTCCAACTAGGGAAGCTGCTATTAAGTTACCCCTTCTCAGTCTGCTCTTTTCAGGCTTGTGGGAAAAAGTTAAACAAGGTGTCATGTTGAAGGAATCTAGATAACTTTCGAGAGGGGACAACGCAGCGTAACCCTTTTTCTGACAGGCCGACTCTTAAATTCATGCTTTATCAAATTAGCATACCTGTCCATGTAAATAGGATGGTAATAAGCAGTATCTTGTAGACTTAGAAGGGATTTACGTGGTTTAGGCATTTTAGACGCCTCATCCTTGAGTGAATCTAATAACGCTAGAAAGCGTTTATAAAAAGGCCAAATTGGAGTGCCTGTCTCTATAAACTTGTTTGGATAACTAATGCCTTGACGGCACGGGAGCGTCCATATATGTCCTTATAAATTGGCTGACCAGTTTGAGCATTCAGTAAGAGAGATTTGTTAATACTTATTCACAAACTTATCGACTTTTTCAGGATCAATTTGATAGTTTGGCTTACGACGCTTCTCTTCATCCAACCAGAGTGGGACTTTCTTGAAACCGATATGGTAGACCACAGCTTCTAATACCACCTGATGCTCGCCGACTCGCACCACAGAAAAGCTGCGCTCTACACCTATAATTCGCCCTTTAGGAAAGTCACTAAGACAACGATTAATTCGGCTCATCTTGGCTTGGTTGTCCTGTTCGGTCGGCATTTCACCCGGGGTAATACTGCCCACTACGATACGTTCAAGATGGCCCACATCAGTAATATCAAAGGTATTCATTGCCTCTGAGGATTGATTAAACATACACAGCCCTTCTTTGTTGAGTGATTGATTATTAGTCGTGTCTTAAAAGCAAAATGGCCTCAGATGAGACCATTCTACATTCCTATTTTTATACCTGCGCTTCCTCTTCAATTGGCGTTGCGGCTCCTGTTGGTACAGGCACTATGGACTGTTGCAAAATATCTAACACACGTGACAACCCTTCTGGAGTACCCGATTGTCGCGCTTTAATGGAGATATCATATTTTGCTGAATTATCAGATTGACGCTGGGTTTCCTTGCTTGAGGCAATAGACCCTTGTACCTTGGCTTTCACCTTGAAAGGACCCACTTTACCGGTTAGCTCAGCCTCAAAAGACGCTTGACGATCTTGCTTGCTTTTCTCACTGAAAGACGACTTCACTTCCATCATGAAGTTAACGTCTACCTCTGTCACTTGCAGGGTAGGCACAGACACAATGGAGATAAAAGGGATCTGTAGGTCATATTCACGTTTGACACTTTTTAAGCTGCCATCAGCTTGGTCTTCCTGCTCATACTTATCGTATTTGAAGTTGACGTAACGAACCTTGCCATCTTCAAAACCCACCGTTTCAATAAAGTCAGACGTGGCTTTGGCTAGCGACATTTGCGCATCACAGGCCGCAGCTAGTGGACCGCCGATTAATTGATCAAGCGGCAGGCCGCCAAATTGATCTGACATTTTGACTATTTCACTCATATAAACACCTCTAGTTTGTCACTGCTAAAAAAGCTTCAGTAAGTCATTCTGTAACTTTAAGAATGCTTCCGTCGGCTCACTACTTTCAAACTCGATCTCCATACTGGCTTGACGAGAACGGGTCGTGTCCTTGCCATTTGCTGTAAACAAATCGGTTGAAAGAACTTTTCGAATCTTTCTTGTGGTTTCTGATCCAATCATTTTTCGTTTACCCTTTACTTCCTCTTCTTCCACCACTTGAACACTGCCCAAGGTGATTTCAAATTTGGCTAATAGGCGCTTTATTTTGATGGGATTTTTTTGCATTAATGTCAGCAGAGGAATATTAACTTCTCGTTCGACCAATTCACCTTGTTCCCGCTTTTCAATATCATCCGGGTGTAACGAAGGCACTTTGAAGGTCACCATCTTGGGTCGACCCTCTTCATCAAACCATTCATTAATATTATCGAGCGTTTGCTTTTCGATTTGATCTTGTGCATCCGCAATGGAATTCATTATGGCTTCAACAAGATTTTGTAATGACAAACTAGGCGCTGACATAATATCCCCTTCAAACTGTTTATTTGTTTTAATTCATTTTCTTAGTCATAAAACAATAACGAGATTAACAAGGAAAAACGCGGTTTAATCAGTGGTGATTTATTTAAATTGGCAGGTATAATTAGGTGGAAATAAGGTCAGACATTATTAAATGTCCAACCTTATATTTACGAATTTGTATTATTTTTAAAATAAAATCGATTAACAATCAATTAAGGTTTGAATCGTTTCCAATTGCTTGGAGACTTTGGTTTTCAGTGTGTAATCATGAATAAGCGACGCCGCGAATTTACGCTGGCGGCCAATATCACTTAAGGTCGCTATCTTATGTGCTTCAGTCGTCCCCAGCATGGAGTGAGTCCCACCAGAGCGGGCCTGGTCACCTATGACAAGATTAAGTACACCAATAATTTTGCTGCTGCGGTCTTTAATGATTATAAATTTTTCACGAAGAATACCTCTATGATCATATCTCGCATAATTCTTAACACTCATAGTCAGTGCAACAGGAACCCCTCTTGAAAGATTATCTTTAATCTTAAGTAGCCCTTTTGATAGTTCGCTAAATATGGCGTTGAGATTCATATCATTTTCACAAACAATGATTTTCCAGCAATCAATTCCAGTTGTTGAAATATTATCGCTGGTAATAATATTAGAGCTTTCCAACCTTTCCTTTAACGCCAGCTCTCCACTCTCTAAAAGGCTTGGTTCCCATTGCTTTGTCGTTCCAAAACCAATCTTTGAAACAGTTAGAAGAAGTTGACTTAGCTTAACGCCAGGGTCATTTTTTGGAATCACCAAAACAAGCTTCTTCGCATACCCTTTACTCGAAGGTAGGGATTTTGTCACATAATATTCATTAAACGCTTTATGGCCAAAGGTGACGGGAATAACACCACCTTGTGGCACGATTGCCCTTTCCATCTGATTAATCATAAAGTTTTTAACTCTTAGATTTGTTGCTAACAGATAGTTTCTGCCCGCATCACGTACATTTACCAATTGAGTAAAGGTTAAATTAGAGGCGGTAGATGATTTAAGCTCAGTTTCAGCAGAAACACCTGCTGCTGCGCATAACATACGCGTATTTAAATTTCTAAAATCTGCCTGCTCATTACCCACAGCATTGGGTATCACATAATCTAATATCTCTTGAGTACGACGGGTACGTTTATGGGTTTTATCCATATGATGTGAAGAGCCATCACTGATTTCGCCTAACATCAGCATCATTTCTGCAAGGTGATACTGCTTACTCGGCAAAGGCAGATAAACAGGTGCATAAGCACCGACATTTACCTGTGTCTGATCGATTTTAATATGACCAGAGACCATCATATCCTCCCAAACTTCCACCGCTTCAATGGTATGAATTTTAGGGATAGTCACATCAATTAACTCCCCAAGTGCCAGCTTAGGCAGTACCCTTTCATTTGCGTTATCTAATACATGAAAGGTGTAACCTAATCGATACAGAGAAAAGGGTTTGATTGATTCATTGAATAATAAACCAGGACAAGGAGTGAGCGCACCATTAACCGGAGCGACAAGAGGTAACCTGTCATTAAAAGACAAACCAATAACTTCATTATCATAGATACGGCGCACAGTTTGTTCAGGATCCATTTCAACCATATTATTTCCGGTCGAAATATTACCTAAAGTTGTTCTAATCGCTGGTTTAAATTCGTTCCTTGCATGCGCATCGGCTAAGTATTCAGCATCAAGTGCGTGTTGGTATAAAGCATTTAAATCTCTTGCTGCAGGAAAATCATCCGGACCAATAACAGGAACAAGAGGTGCACCAGGTAAAGGTGCAGGTATTGGAGATGCTTTGCCTAAATGCAAACCCGTTGCAATCTCATCAGAGCAGGTTTTAAATTCATCCAGTACCAACTCTTCTATTTCGGCATAAAGCTTTTTACGAACAGGTTCTGGTGCCCAAGGGTTGATCAGAATCTGGGTATCCCAATCAGAATCCCCACCACCATCGACAGTACGAGCATTGTTATCCATAATGCATTTATAAGCATTTCCGCCTTTCATATAAAAGCATACTAAATTCTCACCTGCTTTTAGCATCATACTATCGCGCACTGAGTCTTCTAGTGCGGTTAAATTCACATTAATGCGACCTAGGGTACGTAATACACAATCACGCATAAAACGGGCTTCTGCTGAGTTTTGTGTATCATTGAGTTTAGTGGTGACCCAAGACGCTATTTTACGCCTTGCATTTCTTTGAGCATCAGTTTCTTTCATTTTTACACCTACTTTTATGATTAACATTTATATTAAAAACTCGATGAAGAGCACAACGAATAATCAACAAAAAGCAGTGTATGGTTAATAAAATAAACTCTATCGTGAAAATCTATCAAGAATAATTTAAATAGTTAACTCTAATAAAATTAGAATTTTATAATATAACGAGATGTCACCTTTCATAATTCATAGATATAAAAACGATTGGAAATAGTTGCTTTAGCTAGGGAAGCTGCCTACTTACCAGATTTAATAAATAAATAAAATTAACTTTCTTTTTTATTAAGTACGGCATTTAATATTAAAAACCCCACCATACCTGAAACCAAAGAGCCTGATATAATCCCTAATCTCTCATCAAATAAAAGGTTCATACCCGTTTCTTCAAAGGCTAATGAACCAATAAATAAACTCATGGTAAAACCAATACCGCACAGCGCTGCCGTGCCGTACAGAGCCCCCCAGCTCATTCC
>MAAB01007513.1_pt1 | contig 16208 bp, 14 predicted proteins | sample 1115991 | NCBI WGS metagenome assembly MAAB01 (sample SAMN04961124, study PRJNA320927) | seawater metagenome | isolation source: sample BD02T18 sea water enriched with oil for 18 days | place: USA:Gulf of Mexico | collected 2013-07-27
TCTACCGCTAGAACAACCCTAGCAACGGGTTTGTACGGGTCAAGTATCGGTACCATGAACCACCGTAGTTATCACAAAGTAACGTTACCTGATAGTGTTAGCCCCTTTAGCCAATTGTTAAAACAAGCCGGTTACTACACCACGAATAACGTAAAAACAGATTATAATTTTGCCCCCATCCCTGAGGTTTGGAGCGAATCATCGAATAAAGCAAATTGGAAAAATAGGCAAGATGGCCAGCCATTCTTCCATATGCAAACATTTGCTATTACTCATGAAGGTAAGTTGCATTTCAAAAAAGGGCAAATACAAAACGTTGCAACTAAACATGATCCTAAAAAAGTTAAATTAGCACCTATATATCCTGATACGCCAACTTTTAGATATACCCATGCACGCACATTAGATAACCATCAAAAAGCTGACAGTCAGATGGCTAATGTTATCAAACAACTTGAACAGGAAGGCGAATTAGAAAATACCTTTATATTCTATTTTGGTGACCATGGTGGTGTATTACCCGGCAGTAAAGGTTATTTGTTTGAGCGCGGTCTAAGTGTGCCTTTAGTTGTCCGAGTTCCAGAAAACTTTAAACACTTAGTAGGAGATGGACTTAAAACAGCTAATACGCGAGTTTCAGGACTAGTAAGTTTTATTGATTTCGCGCCAACAGTACTAGAACTTGCTGGGGTGACTAGCCCAGCAGAATATCACGGGCAATCATTCTTATCAGCTAACACAAGTTTAGAAAAGCTTAATAAGCGAGATGAAGTTTATGCACAAGCAGATCGCTTTGACGAAAAATCAGATTTGGTACGTAGTGTTCGTAAAGGAAACTTTAAATACATCCGTAGTTACCAACCTTATTACCCCGATGGCCTAGAAAACTTCTATCGTTATAAACAACTGGCCTTTCAAGAATGGCGCACGCTGTTTCTCCAAGGAAAACTCAATCCTCAACAAGCCGCCTTCTTTCTACCTAAGACTGCTGAAGCTTTATTTGATTTAACCAGTGATCCTCATGAAACGAATAACTTAGCAGATAAGCCAAATTATCAAACAAAGTTAATTCAACTAAGAGAGTTACTACAACAACACCAACGTCATAATCCAGACCTAGGTTTTATTGCTGAATCGAAACTAGTACAAACATCAACAGATAAAAGTTTTTATGACTTAGGTTATGAGCAACATAAGCATATTCAACAGTTGATTAAAGTTGCCGACTTGCAATTACTGCCCTTTAGTCAAGCTGAGGCGCAATTAATCAATGCTTTAAGCGATAGTGATGACGATATTGTTTATCGAGCATTGGTCGCATTAACCAGTTTTGGTCAACAGGCGAAGAAGCTTGCACCACAAGTTAAAAAACTTTTATCCGATTCAAGCAGTATTCAAGTACGTTCACGTGCGCTGGAGTTTTTAACTATGGTTGATGGTTATGATCCTACCGACTCCTTTAGCCAGTTATACCAAAGTGCAAAACATGATTTAGAAAGAGTGGAATTACTCAATATTGCCACGCTATTAAAAGAACATAGAGGGTTTATCTTTAAACAAACTAGTGAAGTTACTACGCCACTGACTGAAGACAAATCCCTTGCCAAAATGGTCAATATTTGGCTTAAAAACCGTTGGGCTTTTATAAGTAAATAACCAACAAATATACTTTTTGAATTGACTCTATATATAAAAGGGGAAGTTTACTTCCCCATCATTTGTTGATGGATCATTTGCATCGCTAACTGCAACATATTTGTTGTCGTTTTTCGAATAAACTCAAACATACTCGTCTCCTTTAATCGGAACATTGACGACATTTCACGGTTAATTGAAACCAGATAAAAAGGAAACAACAGTCAACTATCTAGTCAGTTAGGGAGGCATTGTGAATGTTTATATAATGGTAACCAAGAAAAAAGAGCCGCCTTGTTGAGAATAATTTCTTAACAAGGCATTGTGCAAAAAAGGGGGAATAACTTTGCTTTGCACATTAGACTCAGGGCGTTAATTAATACTTTCAAAGAACAGGCTTAACAACGATGAAAATATTACAAAAATTTTATTCACTAGTCTTTAGTATTTACTTATCTTTACACATTCTGACGCCATATATATCGTTTCATAAAATAATAAATCTAGTGGGAAGAGTTTACTCATTTAAATATCTTTAAGTGTTCTATCTAAGTTGATCCTTTATCCAGAAGGGTGTAAGTTGGGGCATCTTCAGAGTCAAGCTTAAACCTTTTCTTATTGGAAGGTGTTTTTTTGTTGTATTCATCAGACTGAGATTGGGGACTAATTTGGCTGTCATAGTATTAATCGTTGTTTGTTCTCTGCTGTTCTTAGGTATTTTAGCTGATTATATAAAGAACATTAGAGCAAACAAACGAGCCATCCTGAATAAGAAACGCTTAAGGTTAAGAGCGATCTTATTTAGAGCACAACGTTTACTTAATGGTCGTTCATTATTACCATTAACCGTAGGCTCCTCTATAGTTTGTTTAGAAAGAACCATGGTTGTTTTAAATTCCTTATTTAACTTAAAGGCGCTAAAAAACATTCAAGAAGTTAAAGTCGACATACAACAAAAACTGAGCAATTTCAGATCCCAAGAAAATTCTGAAAATCATTTTTATTCAACTTTAGCGTTACCTTACGAATACTCCGAACAACTGGCAATGCTCAAACAAAGTATATTGCTCACTATGACGTTAAGAGTTGATCAGTCTAAAGGATATTACTCTAGCACTGTTATACAACACGAATTAGAACAACTTTCAATCCTTCAAGATCGATTAAGAGCTGCTCTTTTAAATTTTCAGGCGCTAAAAGAATTAGAAATTAAGCGATACGACAACGCCATAGCTCTAAATAACCAAGCGATTAAATTATTAGCAGCCGTAGAGTCTACTAATGAAAGCTTACTTGACTTACTTAAAGTAACCATCGAGGACATTCAAGCACGGAATGATGCTATCGAGGCGGTAATTGTTGAAAAAAGTCATGACTTTTATGAAAAATTAAAAGTAGAACCACGGAAATTAACCGACGACATTCATGATACTGATGATGGTTTGGATAGAATTTTTGATCCTGAATATAAAAGGTAAAGTTTAACTAGCTTAAAATTTTATAATTGATGTATGTGTAACCGTTTAAATATGATTAGGCAGTTCCAAAGGTAATATATACCCTTTACTTGAACCGTTTTCAAACAGCAAGATACTTCTTACAATAATCCCTTCATCAGAAAACTTTAAGGGCTATTCAGCCAAATATCAGCATTAATTGATTTTTTCTTTTTCCGTTTCTTCTTGCCTGAACCTTCAGGCTTAGCCATAGGTTTGCTTTCGGCTAATAACTCATCAGAAATTACTTCATCGACTTCAAAACCCTCAACTTGTTCTCGTTCAAGGCGGATCTTATTCTTCTTTTCGATCACTTTAAAATGATGGTAGTCTTCAAAGTCTATAAGCGATAAAGCTAAGCCCACTTCACCAGCACGACCACTGCGACCAATACGGTGCATATAGTCTGATGGGCTTCGAGGTAAATCGAAATTGATCACCACAGGTAATTTTTCGATGTCTAGACCACGGGCTGCTATATCTGTAGCAATTAACACGTCAACCTCCCCTGCTTTAAATGCATCAAGCACTCGACTACGCGCACCTTGGCCTTTATCACCATGGAAGACTTCTGCACTAATACCACGTTTAGAGAGTTTTTCAGCTAAGTGATTACAACTATTTTTGGCATTAACAAAAATAAGCGCTTGTCGCCATTGATGCTGATTGATCAAATGCGCTAAAAGAGCTGTTTTTTCCCCTTTATTAACGGTGAAAACACGCTGTACTAGCGTGCTAGCGTCGCTACTTTGTAATTGTATTTCTACGGGCTCGTTAAGTAACTTTTTGGTTAACGTTTGTACCTGCTCAGGGAAAGTCGCTGAAAATAGTAAGGTTTGTTTTTTGTTAGGCAATAATGCTAACAGCTCTGATAACTCCTCAGTAAAACCTAAACTTAGCATACGGTCAGCTTCATCAAGCACTAAAGTGTTAACCTTGTCTAACTTGATGGCATTACTCGAAATTAAATCAAGTAACCGGCCAGGTGTTGCGACTAAAATATCAGTACCACCTCGTAATGCGAGCATTTGAGTATTTGCTGATACCCCACCAAAAACAGCTACCGTTTTAATCTCGCCATTAAAATGCACCGCATAAGATTTAATACTGTCTGCAACTTGTTTTGCCAGTTCACGCGTAGGCACCAATATCAATCCAGCAACATAGTTACCCTTACCTTTATTACTGCTTAATGGTTTTTTACTATGTAATTGCTGCAATATCGGCAAGGCAAACGTCGCTGTTTTACCTGAGCCTGTATTGGCCCCTGCAATTAAATCTCGCCCCGCTAAAACACTTGGTATAGCTTGCGCTTGAATTGGCGTTGGCTGTTGATATTCCAGCTCAGTTAATCTAGCTAACAAAGGTGGAATAAGACCAAGTTCTTTAAAGTTGGCGGGCGTTGTTACTGAGGTCATTAATATATCGGGCTCAAAACTGAGATAAGTGACACTATTTTAGCGTATTTCTGCCCTCGTAAGTTAGTGATATCGATCAAAAAGCGCCTTAATGTAAATGAATCGCCATTAAGCTAACGTATAATTCCCTGTGAGACTGTTGATAAGAGCAAATGATAAGTTACCAAAGGTTTTTAGTATCACTAGGGCTAATTGACCACTCAGTAATTAATGCACCAATAAAATGAAGGTTTGTTCACTTTTTTATATTTTGTTTGTCTCGCCAGTTGATTTTAAAACGAGATAAAGTAATGGACCTATTGATACAAAAACTAAAGTTAACAATGCAAAAGGAAGGAAGTATACAACTGATTTCCCTAGTTTTTTGCAATCTTGATACATCCAAACCATGGCTAAGAATGCCATAATGTAAAGGTCAAAAACCACTTGTGCGGTATCTGGACTAGAAACTAACTGATAGCCAAAACTTAACAATGATTGTTGGGCAATTGACATTGTATAAGCTGTGTATGCTGTAAAAATAAGTAATAGAATGACTGATGTTATTCGAAGATTCAAACCAACTCCTTTTTTGATAAATTTTGCTGTCCTTTATAGCTCAGGAAGATCGAGCCACGCATTGATCGGCTTGTTATATGTATTACAAACAAAACTTTAACTTTTTCCCAGTGAAAGTAAAACCGTTCTTTTTATAGAAATTAAATGTTCGCTCCCACTTTTCATCTGTTGGTGCAGAAACATCAATTCTTTTCCAATTTCTCTCCGCGCCAATTTTGATTATTTCTTGAATTACCACTCTGCCAATACCTTTAGACCTAAACTTTCCATTAACCCATAGTTCATTGATGATGCCATAATTTCCGTGTGCAAATATCGAAAATGACTCACTTAAAGTAAAAAATGCAACGGTTTCATTATCTTTCTTTAAACAATAAGCATCATGATTATTATTCGGATCTTTCATTTGTGAAAATATGTTCTCAAAGTCTTTTTTAGAAGGCACAGCCTGTTTGTCAAAAAGCTCGGAGTACAACAAGCCGATATATTTCGTGATTTCGCTCTTATCTGTAACTTTGGTTAATTCCACCTATGTTCCTAAAAATATATCGCCTCAATAACCGGCTATGTAACGCTTGCTTAAATGTTAAACTAAGTGGAACCGAGCAAGCAGTTATCAGTCACACATTTTATTCTTGTTATTGTTCGGGTGCTCGATGAACTATTTTCTTGGTTTGAAGGCTGGCTGCAGTTTTTCCAAATCTACGTAATGCTTTGTAATAAACAGACGCTGTAAAATTAGATACGCCATCATCTTTACATATATCTTTAAACAATTGATCTGCTGCCTTCCTGTATGTTCTAGAACTTAATTCTTTATTTCTCATCAATTGATAAAGTGCATCATGAATCAATGATGCTCTCATGTTTTCATCCGTATCAATAACGGGGCCAGAAGGACCATCCCAAGCATAGCCACTTTTTATTAATAGCTTTCCTTCGGTATCCAAATGGATAAATTCTGTCTCTATATCCTGCTTTGGCTTAATGGATATTTCTATCGAATATCCCTCTGCCAATTGATATTTATACTCACTTCTATAAAGAATAAATCCATCAGTAGCCATTGCAAAACTCCCTTGTAATTTATTGACGCATAATTTCAGCAAAATAAATGAGAAACTAGCTGCTTTATTACTGCTGTTTTTTATACATCATCTGAACTAAATATTCACTACTTGAGTCAAAATCTTTGTATAGGGGTCGATATTTTGATCCCAGCTTTGTATTCATCTGCAACAGAATACTTTCAGGATTTTCACCAGCTACATGACCCAATTTCACCAAGTTCCAAACAGCATCTAAAAAATGGCTATCTCGTACTACCGATTTCATTGTTGTCATTTCACCATGTCCGGTTAATACAACATCAGGCTTCAACTTTATAACCATATTAAGTGTATCAATCAATTTCCGTACATTACCACGAGGTGTCATGATCGGCATCCAATCAGAACTTAATACATCCCCGCCAATAATGATTTTCTGTTTTGGCAACCACATCAAAACGTCTCCGGGAGAATGCCCATCATCAGATAAAATGAATTCAATATCTACACCTCCTACATTCCTAGTTTGTCTTTTAGCAAGTAACGAAGTTGGGTAAGAAAGTTGGCTTGAACCTGTTGCACCTTCAGTCATTCTGGAAAAAGCTTCAACAACACCCTGCCCATCCTCTTTCATCGCGGCAACTGAAGGCGCTGTTGAAATAATTTCTGCGCCCACATTTGAGAACGCAGCATTACCTAACCAGTGGTCTGCATGGCTATGGGAGTTAACGACCCAACGAATAGGTAAATCTGTAACCGTTGTGATTGCACTTTTAATTTTCATACCAATCAATTCAGAAGACCCGGTATCAAATACCAGTACACCGCTTTCAGTAACAACAAAATGACTATTAGAATTCCAGCCTTTATTCTCTGGAGTAGGCCGTCCATATGAGGGTGCAACAATGCTATATACATTTTCAGCGACTTGTGAGACTGTAAAATCAAATCCAGTATTCGTGGCACTAGCACTATGAGTTAGTAACCCTATCAGGTTTATCGTGAGTATAATTTGTTTGAACATTTTCAATATCTCTTCCTATTATTTATCAAGTCATCAAGTCTAATCGTACTAATGAACTTAATTTTTATAACAAAGTATTGGTTTGAATTTAAGCTTTCTAAGCTGGTTTGTTGATTTAATAGGTTGAAGTGGAAATACATTATCCGCATCATACCGAAAATGTATAAAAGGACATCAATGAGAATGTTTATTAATTCCTAGAACAGATGGAATTTTTGCTCAGTTATTGTTTGTTAAATTATTTTACGAAGATAAAGCGATCATATTGTTACGAGTACGCCTTAAACTTGTTATGCCAAATGCCACCTATTTAGGCTTATCCCCATTTGTAAGCATTGTCATGTATGTTTTAAATCGTCTTAGTCTAGTTTCAGGCTTCTTTGCACTGGTTAAGCCGTGAGCGATTACATAACGATTCGATTTGTTAAGGGTTTCATAAAACTCTTTTACTCTCGGCTGGTCTTTTAGCGCTGCAATGAAGTCTGCAGGTACTTCTATCTGGCTAACCACATACGCGTTTTCCCAACGACCATCGGATTTTGCTGCACGAACATGCACAAGCCCAAACTCAGTCATTTTGCCTTCGTCTATCAAACGTTCAACATGTTCAGTATTCCTTTTAGACCAATTACTACGCGCTGTTCTGGGAGTTATACGTTGAAGGTAGGCTTGTTCATCTATTGATTTTTTCACACCGTCAATCCAACCCCAGCATAAAATTTCTATCACGACATCATTCCAAGTAACACTTTGGATCCCGGTATTTTTCTTAAATATTTTTATCCACAACTCACTTTCAGTTGCGTGATTCACCTGTAGCCAGTCCCCCAGCTCTTGTGGTTGTGTAAATGGCAATATTCTTAATGGGTCTGGTTCAGGCATTTAATTAGATTCTCTTTGGCATGGGGCCGTTGACTGTTAGTTATACTGCCGCAAAGCGGCCAACCAACTGCTTATTGTCTCAGTTGGTTTAGAACGAATTTTAGCAACTTATTAAGTAACGTTTTTAACGGTATAAAGTCTTACACCAATTGAGAATAATGCAGAATAAAACATAGGAAGCAAAAGTGCTGCTGCATAGGGTCCAACATTTTCTATACTCATATCTGACGATAAGCCATACATAAAATAGCTTACCCCTATAAGAATACAGAGACTAAAACTAAACGATGAGACTTGAAGTAACTTTTGCTTCTTATTTTGGTAGTTTCGATAAACGAAGAAAGAGATTAAAAGTGCGACTAAAAATACCGGAATAGCAATAGAATCTGTGAGTATATGGATTAATGTCATAAGTTGGATTTCCTTTAGTTATCTAACACCCATTTAATGGACTGATAATAGTTTGCTAAAATGTATAGTGAAGCGAAACCGAGCAAACGGTTTACACCTCACTTTAATTGGCTTAAAAATGTTTTACTAGTTAGTGAACAAATCAAAAACATTACCTAAGGTGCTAGTCTTACCCCGATAGAATTCTGTATATGTACAATTTGAACAAATTACAGCTGTGAATTTACGATTTTGCATATCGAATATTTTAGACCAACCACTACCTGTAGTAGCAATTGTATCCGTGTCATAATCTCTGCAATCGCATTTTGGACATTGCCAATTTTTAGACATATTAACTCCTTTTTTTAATGATAACTCTAAGACTTATAATACCCTGTTAAGTGGCTGAGTAAACAACGTAACTTGTCGATTTTCCATGCATCAACGATAGAGCATGATGGGGTAAATCCCCAAGGATTCAGCGATATCTTTTGCTAAAACGTTTTATTGAGCTGCTAATAAAATAGCATTAAGTTTGTATGCTAATGAATATTGGTTGTAATATTCATATAGTAACGGCTGGTTGTATCTTTATGCTATTGGTTTCTGTCATTGTTTGTTAACATTTGTAATTGAAATGCCTAAATATGACCCCCACATCTAATAGCGCACAAATCTTCTGGTTATAACAGTACAAAACAACCTCAAATGAATACTTAAGAGTTAATTTTACGTAAATAGGATTTAGTTTAATGAATACAGAGAATAAGCCACATACCTTTTGTTTAGTGATTTCATGTCAAGATGCCGTTGGCATTGTTGCTACAGTGAGTCAATTTGTAGCACAATTAGGTGGTTCATTAAGAGAATCTAATCACCATACCGACGTGACTGAAGGTTGGTTTTACATGCGTAATGTCATTGATGCAAATTCCTTAAGTATTGATATTGAGGAGTTTAGAGAGCAATTTTCAACGCTTGCACAAAAATTTAATATGCAGTGGCATATTCGTGATACTCAACAACGACAAAAGCTAGTGTTAATGGCAAGCCATGCTTCACATTGTATAGCCGATCTACTTCATCGTTGGCACAGTGGTGAATTACACTGCGATATTCCTTGTGTGATTTCAAACCATGAAAATCTAAGAAGTATGGTTGAATGGCACGGCATCCCTTTTCATTATGTGCCTGTTCCAAAAGAAAACAAACAAGCCGCGTTTGATAAAGTTAATGAAATCATCGAACGACATAATGCAGACACCATTGTACTGGCTCGTTATATGCAAATTTTACCACCAAACCTGTGTAAACAATATGCAGGACAAGTGATTAATATTCATCATAGTTTTTTACCCTCGTTTGTTGGGGCAAATCCATATAAAAAAGCGTATGACCGAGGTGTAAAATTAATCGGAGCAACAAGCCACTATGTTACTGAAGATTTAGATGAAGGCCCTATTATTGATCAAGATGTAATTCGAGTAAGCCACAGTTGTGAAAAAGATGACTTGGTACGATTAGGCCGTGACGTGGAGAAATCAGTGTTATCAAGAGGTGTTCGTTATCATTTAGAAGATCGTGTGATTGTGCGTGGTAATAAAACTGTAGTTTTTTAATATACGGTTAGAAAATTGGGCTGACCTAAAACAATTAGTCAGCCCAAGTTAATACTCTTTAATCAAAACAAGCGTTAATCTAACGTTCCAACCTGATAGTCTAGGTCAATACATGCAGCACGTCCGCCTGTGTCAGGGTCGTGTAATACAATCGATTGAGCATCAGCGCGAGCAGTGAAAGAAAAGTTTTTTCTAACGACTTTAAATGGATGTCTGGTAGTAAATCCCACCCACATTTGTAATGGTTTAATGAAACTGGAAAGGTTTATAACTTAAAATAAGCAAAACCTTAAAGGTATCCAAATGTCCAAAAAACTAAAAGTTAATATCAGTCCAAGTCAAAAGCTAATTTTTACCAATATATTGAGTAGCCATTTCTTTGTTACATGCAGCGATAGGATGAATCACAGCTTTGGTGATTTTACCATGTTGATGTTTTACCAACGGTTGGTTTATATAACCAGCAAACTCGCGTGATTTCCATTGAGGTAACAAAGTAGGATCTGTGGTTAAATTAATGATTAATCCAGTTGATTTATCCGTTTTACGGCTGTTTTTATTTTTAGTGTTAGACAATTGATTATCTAAGCTTTTTTCACGAGTGGCGGCAACGATACAAATTCTATGCTGCGCAGCTTGTGATAACAAATAATGGTCTACTTCACACGACTCTTGTATATCAAAGGGTACCAGTAACAAATGGATATTATTTGATGCCGAATAATCGACAAGTTCAGGTATGTTAGCGTCATCAGCGGTGAGCATTACAAGCTTAATGTTACCCTGCTCTAACGGTATTGTAATGATGTTTAATACATCAGCTAGTTCGGTCCATTGATATCTTTGACAAAAATGTAATTGCTGTTGTTTTGCCAATACGCCATTTTCATTGATTAGCACTGCCTGATGTTGTCCATCAATCACTAAACTTGTACAGACATATTGAAAAGGTCGCAGCACTGAACTGACTTGGGAAATAAATAGTTCGCTCAAAGATGCAATCTGCGCAAGTTGTTGTTCGTCATCAGTGATAGTTTTATCGGCAACAAAGAACAACTCGGGTAATTGAATAATATCGCTTACGTTATTAATAATGTAATGATGAACATCTTCAATAGCTTGCTCGTTAGATTTATATGTGGCAAAAATAGCAACATTGGCGGTTGCTGGTACCTTATCATCAACTTGATGTTGACAGGTTTGACTCGACGACGTTAACTGCTCTTGGTATATCTCAGGTCGTCGCTGTTTAATAAAATCGCTGCCGTCCGGGCGTGATTTATTATCTGTAATTGCTAGGTCTATGTCAGCAAAAACAAATCCTTCTTCGTTATTATCAATCTTTGCTATTACTTTGCCATTTGGAGCTGTTATTTGGCTTTGACCAACACCAATGAGGTATTTTGTTGGAAGATAATCTTGCCCTGAAAAAACGACATCTTGATTTTGTGGGATAAGCGAGCCAACTTTATTTGCCGTCGCAACAAACACATTATTCTCACAGGCACGAGCTTGATCATGTAAGTGACTTTGGCCCAATGCAAAGGTATTTACTGAGTTACACAATAGTTGTGCGTGATTTAAGCTCAAGTTACGAGATGCTTCAAAGCTCATACTATCGCTACCGTTCAATAGTCCAACTTTGCCACAAGGTGTAGTTACAACCTCAGATACATTATCAGTGCTAATGAAGAAGTCATTCTCATGGCCCATCAAGTTTTGTTTATCCATTTGGTGAATAAGCTTTCCCTGTGGCGAAAACAAGCATGAAGTAATTCTAATATTTGATTTAATCGTACCGTCTTGATGATCCCGAGATTGATCTCCTCGTAAAGTTACATTCAGCACAATGTAACAGTTATGCTTTATCGCTTGTTCTGCTATGGCCTTTATGAAATCACCATTTATTGAAACGGCTTCATGCCATGCCTGATTATGGTCTGCATACCAAGATAATGAATTACATAATTCAGGAAGAACGATTAAGTTTGGCTCACACGTTGCAGTTTCATTGATCATTCGAATACAGGTAGCTAGATTTTCTTGAGTATTTGAAGAGGTGGCAAACTGTGTAACGGCTACGCGCATGATGTATATTTTCCAAGTAACTAAGGATGTTGAATTAAGCAATGAAACAGCATTACGTTTAAGGGATGAGATATTACCTTATAAAGTAACATTCATGTAGGTTTGTTCTGTGAGAACGTTTGAATGTATAGAAATTAAGGAAATTACCCTTATATTTTCCTCATACTTTATTCCTAGTTCTAAAAAGAAGATTCATGCGGTCAAAAAAGTAACAAGCCACTTATTTGAAAGCAAAGTTACATGAAATGTTACATTCTGTTTTGAAATAAAAAATGATTCTTGAAGTTCCTTTAGTACTATGTGGAAAATTTTGACCTAAATAGTATTAATGAATAAACCGGAAAACTTTTGCTTTAATAATAATAAGCTTGGACCTTTAATATGGAAAACCAGCTTACCCATGTTTGGTGCGATTTTAGCGTTATTGGCTTATGATCTTTTTGAATCAAGTTTACTTGCACTTAGTGGCGTTAATACGCTTGCTGCCATAGGTTTTACTTTACCCTTAACGACAGCCATGACAGCAATAGCGATTGGCTTAAGTATTAGAAGTAACAATAAAGTTGTAAAGTCAGACTGCTTAGATAAAGCAAATCTTGCCTGTGTTATTTCAACCTCACTCATTATGTCAGTGCTAATAGTAAGCCTTGTTGCTTTAGGAGCATACGTTAGTAATCATCAATTATTATCTTTAATGGGCAATGCAAATTGGGCTGAAATAGGCATAACCAGTGAAAAAACAAATCTAGTCAACCAACAAACAGATTATATGGCGGCTCGCTATATCAGCTGGATATTCTTAGCGTTAATTTGGCAAGTTAATGCCATTTTTAGAGCATTGGGCCATGGGCTATTAGCAAGCTATATAATGTTTAGTTGGTTAAGTATAAAAAGTATTTTAGCGATAATATTACTGTTACCCACCAGTGATTTTTTCTTTGGTGCATTGTCCGGTCTTGCCTATGTGCATGTCATTAGCGATTGTTTGATGGCATTATTATCAGTTGTTATTTTAAGTAAAAAATTAAAGCTATCGTTTCCAAGTTTATCCGAAGTTAAGTCACAGTTATCTACCCCCAAAAGAGATGCTGTTATTGTTATCTTACAGCAACTAATTACTCCGTTGAGTATGGCGCTATTAACAATAATTGCTGCTGGTATTGATTATTCATACGTTGCTGCATTCGCCTTTATCTTGAGAATGGAATCACTCTTTCTCCTGGTCCCGATGGTGTTAACGACTTCAATCCCTGCAATTATTGGCAGTAACTTTTGGGTCGGTAATAAACAACGGGTGAAAGAGGCTTACTTCATCACTTTTTCATTTATTATTCTGATCCAGCTCTTTATCGCCTTTGGCCTACTTTTCTATAGCACATTCCTGTCAGAAGCATTGTGTGCACAAGACACGGTTGCCAATTACATCAGTCGATATTTCGTTTGGGTATCTTGGGGCTATGTTAGCGTAGGTTGTATCATGGTTTATCAATCTTGCTTAAATGCTAAAGGCAAAACCATACAGGCCTTGATTTTAGGCATATTTCACAGAATTGTATTCTTGTTATCGTTCGCCTATTTAGGATCGATATACACCTTACAAGAGGATTATTATCAAGGAATGTTATTTGGCCATGTGATCCATGTAGCAAACACCATCAATGACCATTTTTACCAAGGGATATTGGTTGGCCATATTATCAGTGGTCTATTGGTATTGTTATTCCTTCATAAAAACAGCACCTTAAAATTATTATCAGCTAAGCAACAACCCTCAACAAACCAACTAGATGTTCAAATATGCACTAATAAAGCAACATAGTATTAAACTTCACTAGGAGAAATATCATGAAAATAAAGAAAACAATGTCCGTAGTAACTTTAGGTTTAATTGGCCTATTGGCTACTTCGTTAGTTCAAGCTAATACCTTTACCGAAAAGCAATTTATGTCTGCATTGCAATCAAGTGATCGTTCAGATGAAGATAAAGCCAGAGATACAGGCAGAAAGCCCGATAAAGTAATGCAGTTTTTTGGTGTTGAGCCTGGCATGAACGTATTAGAAATATTGGCAAGTGGTGGTTATTACACTGAAATATTGTCTCATCGTGTAGGTGATACTGGTAAAGTATACGCACAAAACAATAAATTCATTTTAGAAGTAATGAATGGACGTTTTGCTAAAGAGTTTGCAAAGCGTACTGCAAATAATCGTTTGAATAACGTTATACACTACCAAAATGAATTTCAGGATATTGGTCTTAAACAGCAAATTGATGTTGTTACTATTGTATTGAATTATCACGACTTTTATTCAAACATCCCAAAAGAAGCTCGTATAAATATTTTAAAAAATTTAAAATCGACACTTAAACCCGGTGGCGTTTTAGGTGTAATTGATATGGAGTCTGGAACAAAAACACATAACAAAGCATTACACCGTATTCATCATCAACATGTCCGTGATGAATTTAAAGAAGCTGGATTTGTATTAGATGCAGAAGCAGATTTTCTTAAAAATACTAATGATGATTACAGTAAAATGGTTTTTGAATCATCAGTAAGAGGGAAAACTGATCGTTTTGTTTTTCGGTTTAAGGCCTAAGGAAAAAAGTTTGCACAAAGCAGCTTCTTCGAAACAATGAGCTGCACTACCGATCTATTTAAAAAAACAACTTGCCGGTAAAAAAGTCCATTACTTTAGTAACGGGCTTTTCTATATTTTACCGTTAGCTCATATGTCTTTGCTGACGTTGTAATGATTTATTTTTACTGATTGATTCAGTCTTTTGAGCTGCATAAAGATTGAGGCCATTAAAAAGACTTTTTAATTTTGATGCCTCGTAATCTAATTCAATTTGAGTAATTACACGTTGATGTTTTTCAGGAAATAAAGCTTCAACTGATTGCGAAATCAGCTCAAATAATTTTTTCAGATTAATTTTATGAATTTGTCCGGTTTTATTAAAAATCCATTCTGTGATCGCCATAAAATCATCGAAGGGTTTATCAGACAATATATAAGGCAACGAATATTTAAAACGTCCTGAATTGCCAATCATGTCCCAATAACGTGCAAAGCGGTTTATGCGTTGCATGGTTGTAAAACTAACTCTATCAGTACTTAAAATATTAAAAGGTGGTAAAGGATTAAAGCGCAAGTCAAATGCTTCGGTATGCCTAATTATCGGACTGCCCTTCAATCGTTTTAAGATGCCTAGTTGAATTTCATGAGGACGACAATGATAGAGCTCGTTGAAACTCTCTCTAAACGTTTCGAATGTTTCACCGGGTAAACCAAAAATGAGATCAGCATGAATATGGGCTTTAGTATTATCTCTAAGCCACAATAAATTCTCTTTTGACTTGGCGTTATTTTGTTTACGGCTAATATTAGCTTGTACTTCAGTATTAAAGGTTTGTATGCCTATTTCAAACTGTAAACTCCCCTCAGGGAACTGCGTTAATAGCTCTTTTAATTTCCTTGGCAAGTGGTCTGGTACCACTTCAAAATGTAGATAAAGATCGTCAGTCATTCTATCGAGGAAAAACTGCATAATTTGCATGGTGGTTTTAATGTTTAAATTAAACGTTCTATCGATAAACTTAAAGTTTCTAGCTCCACGTTGGTAGAGAATTTCCATTTGTTCAAGAAATGTCACTAATTCAAAAGGTGTTGATGCTTTATCCAAAGACGATAAACAAAATTCACATTTAAATGGACAGCCTCGAGACGCTTCAACGTAGAGCAATCGCTGTTTTAAGTCTTCATCAGTATAGTATTGATAAGGTAATGCTATGTCTTCCAAGGCGACAGGCTTTGAGTTTAGAATCTTTTTCTCTGGTGGCGTATCATTGATAATATCTTTACACAGTTGATAAAAGCTTAAATCGGCTGGCCCTGTTAATACATAATCAGCATAACCAACAATCGTTTGTTGTTCCGCTTCATAACTGACTTCAGGTCCTCCTAAAACCACTTTAATTTCTGGAGCGATCACTTTTAATAAGCTAACCACATCGGTGGTTTCAACGATATTCCAGATATAA
>MAAB01030428.1_pt1 | contig 16197 bp, 8 predicted proteins | sample 1115991 | NCBI WGS metagenome assembly MAAB01 (sample SAMN04961124, study PRJNA320927) | seawater metagenome | isolation source: sample BD02T18 sea water enriched with oil for 18 days | place: USA:Gulf of Mexico | collected 2013-07-27
CGTAGAAACCAATCCTGAAATACAAATCAGTTTAATGGTCAAAACCTTATTGAGTCGACCAAATGTTGAACGTATTAGCCGAATGACCGACTTAGATATCCAAGCTGACACTCCCGAACAATACGAAACATTAATTAAAAATTTAAAGACAGATATTAAAATAGTGAAATCTGGCCGTGGTAGAGAGAATATTTACAACATCTCTTACGAGCATAAAAATGCTGAAACAGCGAAAAACGTTGTTCAATCAGCATTAACGGTCTTTATTGAAAATACTTTAGGCGAGAATCGTTCCGATTCAGATACTGCCGAGAAGTTTTTGAGCACACAAATAAAAGAATATGAAAATAGATTGTTAATCGATGAGTCGAAATTAACAAGTTTCAAGCAAAAATATAGCGGTATTTTGCCCAACCAATACGGTGGTTTTTACGACAAATTAAATATAGCCAAAGAACAGCTAAAATTTATTGTACTAAGCTTATCGGAAACTGAATCTCAGTTAAAAAACGCTGTATCCCAGCTAGGTACATCCAATAAAGACTCAAGCAACATAGCTCAAAATAAGATCAAGGATTCAAACTCCATTAAAACAAGTTATGACCAAAGAATTGTTGAATTAGAGTCGATGCTGGATTCATTATTGTTGAAATATACAGAAAAACACCCTGATGTTATTGAAGGAAATAACCGATTAAATCATTTAATTTCATTACGAAATGAAGAAATCAGTACTTATTTAACCACGAAATCAAATAGTTCCGCCGCTCAATTGTCTCAAAACCCAGTAATACAAAATTTACAAATTCAAATTAATCAATTGAAAAGCCAAATTGCATCGATCAAAGTGAGAAGAGATAACTACGCTAACGAAGTAAAACAATTAGAAAATAAAATTCATATTTTACCTGAGATTGAAGCAGAACTTACTGCATTAAATCGTGGTTACGAAATCACTAAAGACAAATATGAAGAATTATTAAAACGTAAAGAAACAGCCCAACTCGCCCAACAAGCAGATGAAACAACAAGTAAAATTAATTTTAAAATCATCGACCCGCCAAGAGCGCCTAGTAAGCCTACGGGACCTAAACGAATATTACTTTCCATTGCCGTGCTGATATTGGGTGCAGGTGCAGGTATCGGTTTGTCTTTTACCTTTAGCCAGATTAATCCCGTGGTTACATCCCGTAATCAAGTCACTAAAGAAACCGGCATTCCCGTTTTTGGCATTGTATCTGCTACTGAAAATCTAGGTTTACAGAAATGGCATAAGAAAAAAACCATCATATTTATTTTCTCTAATATGATGTTACTAGGACTACTAGTATGTTTTATTGTCTACTCCATCTTTCCTGAGCAAGTATTAGCCCCATTGAAAGGAATACTTTAAATTATGAGTACCATTGAAAAAGCTTTAGCTCGGAAATCTGCAGAAAAGACAAACTCCATTCAACATACCGCTGAAGAGCTTGATAATCCTTCTGTAAAAACAGCTGAAACTTTAGCATCAGAGTCGTCGCAAACGTCTACGAGTCAACACATTGATATTGAACCATCTACAACAACATTGTTAAATATAGACCTAGAAAATCTCGATAAAAGAGGATATTTAATCAATACCGGTGAAAGGAAAAGCATCAAAGATGAATTTCGCCAAATCAAACGTACACTGTTAAATAATGCTTTTGGTAATGGTGCTAAACTGCTCAACCATCCTAATTTAATTATGGTGAGCAGCGCTAAACCGAATGAAGGTAAAACTTTTGTTTCTATTAACTTAGCGTTAAGTATAGCTCTTGAGCAAAATAAAACGGTGTTATTAATTGACGCTGACGTGCTAAGACCAAGTGTGAGTCGAGAGTTAGGCACTGAGAATGCTGAAGGGTTAATAGAGTATCTATTACAAGACGAAAAACATGTCAGTGATATTATCTTTAATACCAATATTGATAAGCTTAAACTTATTCCAGCGGGCACTCCCCACCATTTATCAAATGAACTGCTCGCAAGTGAAAAAATGGCTGTTCTGGCGAGCGAGTTAGCGACTCGTTATCCTGACCGAGTAGTCATTTTTGACTGCCCTCCACTAATAGGAGTTACTGAAACCCTAGTTTTAGCGAACTTAATGGGTCAAGCGGTAGTCGTTGTTGAAGAATCGAAAACCTCTATCGCCAACATCAAGGCGGCAACCGAACCGTTAAATGAAGATTTAGCGGTTGGTATCGTCTTAAATAAAGCAATCAGATCTCATAAGGACTTGTATGGCTATTATGGCTATGGATACGGTGAAAAAGCGTAAAATTGCAGCCTTTGTCGTTGCCACATGTTTTCATCAGAGCACAATTGCAGGTGATTGGCTGTTTGATCCTAGTTTGGTCATCGATGAAACTTATAGCGATAATATAGAGCAAACCACCAAAAATCAGCTTTCAAGTTTAGTTAGTCAAACGGGTGTAGCCATTCAAACATCTTATCAGGCTCAATTACTGCAGTTTAGCTTTTCATCCCTCAGTAATTATGCTTTTTATAGTCATGACCATGACCTTGATAAAGATTATCATACCCTAAATAGTGATTTTACCCTGAAATTAGGCCAACAAGGATTTTCGCTTATTGGCAGTGCTGCCATAAATAACCGTGCTAGAAATGGTGCAACAAATTCACTTGCGGATATAGTTTCGGCAGATACTGTTAGAGTAGAAACATATTCGGGTGGCATTGCTTATAATCAATCAAACAGTGATTTTATAATAAATTCCAACATTCGTTATAACCTGACCACTTCTGCAGATAATATTGGCAATCAAGAAGGATATAGCGGATCTTTATTTTCAAAAAATGGCAATGGCGCCAGATTGCTTTTCTGGGATGTGCAAGGTAGTTATCAAGAACGGAACAATAATAGCCAAACAAGCCGAACATATCAGGGAGAGATAAAACTGGGTTTAATTACCAACTTTAAGTTGAATCCATTCCTTCGATATTATGATGAAGATAATGCGGGTAATATTAACCGAAGTGGTCAATCAACTGAGTCAAACGCGTATGGCGCAGGCATACGCTGGCTAGTAACACCAAGATTTCATCTCGATGTTTCTTATAATAAACCGATTGGCAATACAGTTAATATAGATGGCGAAGAACAAAAAGAATATCTAGATGCCAGTCTTAATTGGCAGCTGTCAAGTAGAACCCAGTTAGAGGCAACTTTTTCGCAGCGTTTTTATGGCGATAGCTATAGTTTTAACTTAGCCCATCAAAATAAACGTCTCACCAATAACATTAACTATCAAGAGCAAATACAGAGCTTTACTCGCAATAATTTTAACCCGGTTACATTAGGCAACTTTTGGTGTCCTGATGGTGATAGCACTATATTATCGAACTGTTATTTACCAAATAATGCTTCAATAAACCTTGACCACTTTCAGTTAATTGCTATCACGGACTTTGAACTCATTGAAGATAATGTCTTGTCTTTAAACAAAACATTATCTTGGTCATCAGCACTTAAGTTAGCAAGAAGCTCCTTTACACTCAATATTTCTGTAAATAATAGAGAAGATTTAGCTACAGGTGTAGAAAATAAAAATAGCGCATTAACTTTTAAAGCCTCTAGAAAAGTGAGTGGGCGATCTAACATTAAACTTACTGGCTCTTATACTGATAATCATTATCAAATTGCCAGTGAATTTGAACGACAAGATCGATATCGGCAGGTTGGTATCAGCTATGATAAATCACTAAACAGCTATCTAAAACTGACCTTCGATTTATCACATGTCAATAGAAGTTCAACGCAGCAACAATTTAATTATAACGAAGGTCGCGCGGCCTTTAAAATCACAAAAGACTTTTAATATGTATGAAAAATATTATGGTTTTAAAGAAAAGCCATTTCAGTTAAGCCCAGATCCTCGATTTTTTTTCGCGTCAGCTCATCATCAGCGTGCACTCTCTTATCTACAATACGGTTTAGATCAAGGTGAAGGTTTTATTGTTATCACAGGTCCTATAGGAACAGGGAAAACCACCATTGCACGTAACTTGCTAAGCCAATTAGGTGATGAAAGCATCGTTGCAGCTCAATTAGTCACCACCAAACTTGATCCCCAAGAATTGCTCGCCTTAGTGGCTTCTGAATATAATATCGAGTCAAAGAGCAATAACAAAGCTGATTTATTACAAGCAATTGAAAAGTTTCTTATTGATTTAAACAAGCAGGGTAAACGTGCTTTGTTGATAGTTGATGAAGCTCAAAATTTACCGTCTGAAACCGTGGAAGAGCTTCGAATGTTATCTAATTTTCAATTGGATAATAAACCGCTTATTCAAAGTTTTTTACTGGGGCAAGAGGAATTAAAGCCGATTATTCAAGCCCCTAACATGGAGCAATTTCGTCAACGGATCATTGCTTCAGCACACCTTAAACCATTGTCAGAAGAAGAAGTTAAAAACTATGTTCTGCATCGCTTGCATCAAGCAGGCTGCATTAAAGAAGATTTATTTTCTGATAGTGCTTGTGCACTTATCCATGCCAAAACGCTTGGTGTGCCACGAAAAATTAATATATTCGTTGATCGTTTATTATTATTCGGCTTTCTCGAAGAACTGGAAACATTTACCACTGAAGCGATAAATACCGTCGCCGAAGAAATGGAAGTAGAACTGACTGGCTCTTTAAATAGTAGTGTATTAACAAGCCAAGAGCCTATATTACCTGCGCAACAAGTTGTCGTGAACTCAACAGAAAATGTAGAGAATATTAAAGAAGTATTGCGAGAAGTAGAAGAAATTTTAGAAACATCAATTAAACAAAAAATAAAAATGGCTCGTTATGTTGATAAACTACTAAAACATAAAAGCCGCTTATATGCAGAAGAGCAAACCTCCACTAAGCCCTAATCAATCTTATTTAGTTACGCCTATATTTAATCACTGAAAAATATTCTTTAAGCGATTAAAACATCGCTTATATTTTATTTTCTTCACTAGGTACTGATATTTGTTCTTTTTTCCAAGCAGCGAGTATTTCTTTGGCTTTAAGCTTTTCAGTAAACTCTCTTTCGCTTTGTACCGCTTCAGCCAAATATTGATGGGCTTCTTCGCGTCGCATTAATTTATCTAAGGTTAATGCCAGATGATATTTAATCTCTGGTTTAGAATAGTCCAATATTATCGCTTTTCTAAATAAATTCAACGCATCACGATACTCGCCAGACTGGCTTTTGATCCAAGCAAAAGTATCAATATAATTAACATCCACTTCGTTTGTTTTAAAAGCCTTTTCAGCCAGCGCCATTGCTTGAGATAAATGACCAAGCTCAAGTTCTACTAATGCCAAGTTATTTAATAACACTGGATGCTCGGGTTGTTTTATTAACATGGCTTTATAAACCTCAGCCGCACGTGTTAATTGTTTATTACCCTCGTAACTCATTGCCAATGATACATTAACCATAAAATCATCTGGATATTGATCAAGCCACCTTCCTAATCGTGGAATGATCTCTTTATAGTCATGTTTTTTCTTCGCGACTGAATACAAACCAAGAATGGCTTGTTTACTATCAGTTATCTTTAATGCTTGTTCGAAATAATCTTCAGCTTGAGGGTATTCTTGCAAAGCCAAATAAAGTTGTCCTTTTAATAATAAGCCCGTTGCCGCTTGAGGAATTTGCTTATCAACTTGTGCAATAACCTGTAGAGCTTTTATTTTGTCCCCTTTACCTATATATAGTTTAGTTAATAGTATTTTTGCCGGTATTAATTGAGCATCAAAACCAATAGCCTTTAATACTGATAACTCAGCTTGTTCATATTGAGCTAACTTTATTTGTGCTTGTGCTAAGTCCATATAAGCAAAACTACGATTTTTAGCTTTTTTGGCTGCCATTGATAAAGCATCAATGGCTTTTTTCTTTTCAAGATTGTTTAAATATAATCCCGCCAGTAGTTTATAAGCTTCGGCATTGTCGGTATTAGCTGCAGTATAGCTTTCCAACAAGATTGTCGCTTTACTTGGCTCTTGATCAACTCGATAATTTTTCACTAATTTCTTAATGGTCTTATACGATGTTTTATCGATGTCATAAGCCTTTAGATACCATGGCAAAGAAGCTTTGCTATTGCCTTGGTCAAATTCAAGATCGCCAAGCGATAGCATTAACAATAAGCTTTCAGGATGAGTAGTTAATTTCTGTAAAAGTTTATCAACCAAAGGCGGAATAGGCTGTTCAGCACTAATTGCCGTACGTACATAAAGCACAAGCGCAAAAATATTATCCGCATCTAAAGTCATTGCCTTATTAAAATACTGTAATGCCGACTGATGGTTGTTTAAGGCTTTTTCAATGCGCCCCAACAATTCCAACAAACGTGAGTTTTCTGGATTTTGTTGCACCAACTCAAGTGAATATACTTTTGCTTGTTCAAATCTTCCCAATTTAGACAACGCATCAATCAGTAATAACTTTGCTGTAAAATTTACTGGGGATATTTTAAGTATTTGGTTTATATCTGCAATGGCTTTGTGGTATTCCCCTTGATGCATATAAGTACGAATCAGATCTATTTGATGACGCTTTTGATTTGGTGCCATACTTAATACTTGTTGGAAATATACTTCCGCTAACGAGGTATTGCCAAGTGCTATATTCACTTTACCCAATAACGAGAAAAGCCTGACATTGCCGTTGTCATTTAATTTTAATTTAGTAAGAATATTTTTAGCTGATGCAGGAAAGCCTGTCAGTAATTCAATTTCTGCTAAATACATTAACGCTTGTTTATCTTCAGCAATAAACTTCAAATACTTAGTAATATATTTTCGAGCTTCGTTATAATACCCTAAATCAAAATTTGCCTTGCCAGCTAAAAAATAATACTCCGGGTGTCCAAGTAAATCACTTTCTGTCACGGCACCTATGGTGGTTATAATATCTTTCAAGTGCGATTCTATCGTGTCGAACCTGCCAGTTTTAGCAGCAATAATGGCTTTTAAATATTTAGCCGCCGGTTGGAATTCTTCGCTGGCCAAAATGAAATCGACATCTTGCTCTGCTTGTTGATCGTTGTTTTGCACTAGTAATAAGGTTGCTCGTGCCATTCGAGCACCCAAGTGGTTTTCATCCACCAATATCGCCTGGTCAATTGCTGTTATTGCTTGATTAAAATTTCCTTGCAGCTTAAGAATATGAGATTTCAAAATCCATGCTTCAATCGGTGGTTTATAACCACTTAAAACATAACTTACTTCTGACATAGCTAAAGAATATTGACCTGTGCGGGAATACTCTCTTGCTATACCTAATCTGGCGACAAAATTTGAAGGCATTATCTTTAATGCTGCTTCAAACAACTGCTTTGCTAATTTAAACCTATTTAATGCAAGATATGCGCTACCTTGTATGCTTAATAACTCAGATTTGGCCGCTCGGTCTAACTGGCCTAACGGCTTTAACTCGATAACTTGCTGGTACTTTCCTTGTATCATATACGCTTTAGCATATAGCGCGGTTAATAACGCAATATCGGCACCAAAACTTCTGGCTTGTTCTAACTCAACTTGAGCAAGCTCGCCTTTACCTTGCGCTAAAAAGGTTTCTATCAGTAAAACCCTTGAAGGTAAGTGTGTTGATTGAGATTGAATGGCATTTTTTAAATGTATAATCGTTTCATTGTAGTTTTTATCTTGAAAACTTTCTAAGGCTTTTTCGTAGGTATCGTAAATGTTTTCAGCATATGAAGGGGCACCTAACAAAGTCAAAAATGAAATCAAACAAACTTTTTTAATTACTTGATACATGAAAGTAAATACCTCAAAAAAATACTCAATAACAAAGATAAATAATAGTCGAATATTATTAAAATATACGAAATTATGCTCCTGCAATTTCGAAACCCGTACATCCTGTACATACACGAAATTATGCTCCTGCAATTTCGACATACCGTACATCCTGTACATAAAAAAGGTGCCAAGCATTCACTTTGCACCTTTTGGCTATATTGTTTTAAATCCGTTGTATTGTCTAAATGGTTTTGCGTTTCGCGCTTATTCCAAGTCCAATTAGCCCTATCATTAGCAGTAACAAAGCAGATGGTTCCGGAATACTATTGGGTGGAGTTCCATGAGGCTTAGTATATTTCACCAATGCAGATAACGAATCAGGGGTATTATGAAAGCACCCTTTTTTAGCCGATAAAAATGCGGTGAGATGTAAGCCAATAGTAAAAATATTATTAGAAATTGCACCAGAAAATGACGATAAGTCGAACACATAAGTCTGACTATTATCATTTGTATTGCTACGTTGATCTTTTACTAAACTTGCAAAAGGGTTTCCACCGACACTTCCATAATAAAAGTCTGCCGTTTCCCAAAGTTCACCTTCGATATCAGGATTACTAGCTTTATGGGCGTTCAATGTAACTTCTTCTTCTTCTAAATCTAAATCATCAAACGTGATTTCCAAAGTTAAAAGCGTAGCATCGTTTGGCACATCAAATTCTAAATTTAAGTCGAGCCAACCAGAGGACAAGTCATTGGTGTCTCTTGGCATAGCACTCTCTCCCTCACAGGTACCAATACCTGTTTCTCCATCAATGCCTTCATCTGAATCACTACATAATCCGTCGCTATCGTCTCCATAGTTTCCAGAGTAGTCCTCGGTTAGTGGAATATAATACTCATATTCAACAGTGTTAGATTCATACGTTACATGGGATGCAAATGCAAAGTGCGAAAGGCTTAAAATAATTAACATAACAAATTTACGTAAAAACGAAATATCCATAAAAACCTCGGTGACAGAGTCCTGATAGTAAAGCCAATTAAATTTAATGATGTTTTGCAACAATTAAGCCAAAACACTAACCCCTTACTTTAATAGCCTTTTATTACAACTACCTTGAGCTAACTTTTTTTTGTGTAAAAATTACCGACACTAGTTATGCGAACGTTTTCACCCTAGTTTTCATTTAGCTGTTAATATTCAAATCATACTTATCAATTAGGGTATATAAGGTTGGTCGCGTGATCCCTAATAGTTCAGCACATTTAGACATGTTTTTTTCAGCCAAGGCATAGGCTTTTTGAATGGCAATAGACTCCGCCTGCTCTCTAACTTGTCGTAAATTGAGATCCAACTCTAAATTTTTATCGGTATGATCATAAAAACCTAAATCCATTGCGGTAATTTGTTTACCTATTGCCATAATCACAGCACTTTTTATTTTATTTTGCAGCTCACGAATATTACCCGGCCATTTATGTGCCTTAATGGCACTAAAGCCATCTTCAGAAAAGCTTTTAACATTACTTTTATATTCAATAGCGTAGCGTTGCAAAAAGAACTGAGCAAGAATAAGTACGTCTTCATCACGATCCCGTAAAGGAGGTATATTTAAGGTTATTTCACTTACACGATAGAATAAATCTTCACGAAAAGTTTTGCCTGCCACCATTTCTTCTAAGTTTTGATTGGTTGCACATACAACTCGCACATCAACGCTTATTTCTTGCCTACCACCTAAGCGTTCTATTTTTTTCTCTTGTAAAAATCGCAATAATTTTGCTTGTAGATTAAAAGGCATATCGCCAATTTCATCTAAAAACAAAGTTCCGCCTTCAGCACATTCAATTTTACCCTTTGTAGTCCGTACTGCACCGGTAAAAGCACCTTTTTCAAAACCAAACAACTCGCTTTCTAAAAGTGTTTCTGGAATTGATGCACAGTTGATGGCAATAAAAGGTTTTTTACTACGATCACTTGCTAAATGCACTGCATTGGCCGTGACTTCTTTACCTGTACCACTTTCACCTAACAATAAAGCGGTAATTTGAGTTGGTGCAATGCGTTTTATCATCATACGTAATCGTTCAATAGACTCACTATTACCTATAATACCAATATCATTACCACCCACTGAGCGCATTAAGCGATTTTCTTCTTCTATGGAAGCAACACTATACGCTCTGGCAATGATTACATTGATCACTTCTGGTTCAATAGGTTTTTGATAAAAATCATACGCACCAAGTGAGATAGCTGCTAATGCATTTTCTCGGTCATCATTCCCCGTGATAACGATCACCTTAGAGTGAGGGGATATCTTGAGTATTTCTTCTAATGTTGCAAGTCCTTCAGACGCATTAGCAGAATCTGGTGGTAGTCCTAAATCTAAGGTGATCACTCTAGGTTCGTGCCTACGCACAGCAGCAATAGCACTTACCCTATCGTCCGCTAATATCGCGTTATAATCAGATAAACTCCATTTCAACTGTTTTTGTATGCCTTTATCGTCATCGACAATGAGCAATTTTTCCATTAGCGTAAACTCCTCTTAATTCTTAGTTAGCTAAATATTGGTTTTATTGGCAAATATATATCAAAAGTAGAACCTTCATTCTCAACACTCTCTACTTTTAATGTACCAGCCATACTTTCAATAAATTGTCTTGCTTCATATACCCCAATGCCCATACCAGCATTACCTTTGGTGGTATCAAAAGGTTTAAATAAGCGTTGTTCTATAAATTCTTGAGACATGCCACAACCATTGTCAACAATCGAAATATGTATGATATCCGTTGTTTTTAAGAGTTTTATCCTAACTCGGTCAGTATCTAATGACGCTTCTTGGGCATTTTGAATTAAATGGTTAATGACTGAATGTAAGGTTTGTTCGTCGATATCCATCGCACAAGGTACTGATTGTTCAATCATCACTTGTGGTGCTGCCACATTCCGTTGAGCCACAACATTTTCTACGACTTGAGTAATATCGATACTTTTATTACGTGATTGAGCCACTTGTTTGTTGCCTAGTTGTGATAACACCTTAGACAATCGCTCTGTTGCTGACTCAACCGTTTCAAATACGTCGTCAATAAATTCTGGATTACCACGATGTTTCTCCGCATTGGCTGTAACCAATGCTAATTGTGCCTGAACATTTTTCAGATCATGAACTAAAAAGGCTGACATCCGATTAAATGCATCAAATTGTTTAGATTCAGCCAATTCATCATTCGCTTCATGTAACGAAATAAAGTTACCTAGCTGTTTAGAAACGGCAAATAATAAATCACGATCTTCCCAATTAAGTTGTTGTGAATCATTAATACCACCTAAAGCAAACAGTCCATAAAACGCTTTACCAATAAAAATTGGCACTATGATTCTGATATTAAACTTTCGGCATAAATCAATATCAATTTTTAATTCAGGGTACATATTTGGTGTTAGTTCATATTCATCAACATCAATTATCCAACCTGTTTCCTGACTAAACAGACTAAAGAAACTAAGTTGTAGGTCAAAGGCCGCTGACAATTTCATACCATGTGTGTACTTAACATCAAAATGTAAATCAGTACGTTTTTTTATAATGCCTCCTCCCTGAGCATTAAGTTTTGACATCATAATGTTCGTCGCCATTTGATAATAGCTTGAGGCATTTGTGGTTTCAATTTTCTCAATTAAATTCAGCCATTCATCACGATATTCATAACGATTGGCAAAAAAGTTCTTCGCAATAAACACTTTCAGTTTTTTACGCAAAGAGTCCGTAATTAATAACGTCGCTAATACAAGGCCACTAAGTATTAAGAAGCCGATACTGAAGACCTTTCCCCACTCCCCTCCTAAAAAATTAATCACATAGCCAGCAAAAGCCATAACCAATAAATATATGCCTGAAATCATTAATATGGAGCTATAAAAAACCACTTTTCGTGAAACAAAAATACGTACTGAGCCATTTCGAATACGGCGAGTGCTGATCAATAACAGAGGCACTATCATCAAACTAATAAAACCACGGCTGTACCAAAAATCAAAATCGATTCCAGCCACCATGGTTGCTTGGGAATACAGTACAAAATCAAAAATAGACACACTGGCTAAAGCGATAACTAAAGGCCAAATAGCCCAACGAATATGAGCATCAGCGCTACGATAAAGTTGTTCTATCAATACTAAAGACCATAAATTTAGCACGATAAATAACAAGAAAAGATACTCATAAGAGCCATTAAAGACATAACTGGCTAGCCAACATACCGTCATTAACAATGACCAAACACTGGCATATTGCCGAATATGAAAGCTCGATAATAAACGACGAATTGACGTTAACTCTGTATTACAAATCAAGACCATCACTGACCAACAAGCTATTTTTATGCCATCGGCTAACATCACCCACTGCAAACTGAAACCCAATTTAATTTGAAAAAATGACAGCGCACTTGCCACTGCAGAGCTTATTGCAGAGACAATCGTCCATTGGGCTAACAAAGATTTATTTCGAGCGGCAAAAATAAGTAAAGTAAAAATAAAATAAGCGAAGAAACTTAGAAAAAAACCAACAAGCCCGAAAAACTCCATACTTTTTCCTTATTTATTATTGCGGTTTTTGTCGAGTGAATAGTTCAATTAATACTGGGACTAACAGAAAACTTGCCACCGCCGAAACACAAAGTCCGGAGATAATGACCACCCCTAATGGCTGCCATAAACTCCCGCCAAACAAAGTTAAAGGTAACAGGCCGCCAATAGTTGTTAATGTCGTTAATAGAATTGGCGTAAAACGGGTAACGCTCGCGTCTAGTATTGAGCTACGCATATCTTGGGTTGCTAAAAAGTTATGATTAGCGGTATCAATCAAAATAATTGCGTTGTTAACCACAATACCAAATAAGCTGATCAAACCAATGAAAGCCATCATAGAAAAGGATAAATTAAACAGATACAAACCAATAACAGAGCCTGCAATCGCAAAAGGAATTGAAGTAAAGATAACCAGTGGTTGCAAGAAAGATTTAAATTGTAATACCAAAACGGCAAAGATACCCACCGCTGTAATGATCATTATTTTTGACAAGCCTGCAAATGACTCTTGCCGAGATTCTTCTTCACCACCAAGTGTGTAATGCATGCCATCAGGGAAAGGGTAATCATGTAAATAGCTTATTACTTGTTGAGTTAGTGCTGTGACTGAGTAATCTTTATTGCCATCTGCTGATACTTTAGCCATGCGCTGTTTTTGATAATGAAAAAACTCGCTATGGCCTTTGGCAAGTTTCAACTTAGTTACAAGACTCAAAGGGATGAGTTCCCCTTGTTTATTGTTGATAAATATTTCATCAAAAACAGTAATATCCGCCTTTTCAGATCGTGTAATGATTGGATACCCTTCACCATTGTCGTCACTGAAATTTCCGACATAACGACCGGTTAATATGGTTTGCAAGGTAGTATCCAGTTGATGGATATCAATGCCCGCCATGCCAGCTTTTTCATAATCAATAACCACAACTAGCTCACTATTTGCGCTACCTATTGGGTTATCTATATTAATAATTCCGGTAATATTGTCCATTTTAGACGCTAGATCGTTAGCGACTTTTTCTAAATCATTTAATGACTCACTCATTAACCGGACCGTGATCGGTTTATCGGTTACAGGGCCTTGTGTGAACTCTTTCACCGTTATTTTAGCTTGAGGCCACTGAGAAAACTCTTTCCTGAGTTGTTGAACTAACGGAGTTATTTTCTCTTCATTAAATTCTGTCAGTACCACTAATAATTGCCCATAACTTGCAACCCCTCTTTTCGGGATTTCATTGTAATAAATACGAGGATTTGAATTGCCAACATTTAATGCGATTTGATCTATAAGTGGATATTTCTTTACTGACTTGGCTATTTCTTGCATGACTTTATTTGTATAACTTAAAGATGAATTGTTTGGCGCCTCGACATTAATCAAAATCATCGGTTTCTCTGCACGAGGAAATAAACTTAACCCTACCTGACTAAACAAAGAAAACATCAACAGCAGAGCAATAACAAACGCTGCGATGACAAGCAGTTTTCGTTTGATTAACATCGATAAAAAGCGTACATAACTACTAGCGGCAAACTGGTTGACAAAATATTGTAGTGTTCTAAATTTACTCTCTTTAACTGTAAATAGTTTACTTGCCAATAAAGGGGTAAAAGCTAAAGCTAATAACAATGAAGCCAGTAAAACAAACACTACAGTGACTGGCATTGAACGAATAAAATCTCCGGTATTACTCGCCAGCATTAACATTGGCAAAAAAGCAAACATTGTGGTTACGGTACCTGTGGTGATAGCCCAGCCAACCTTACTTGTTCCCGATGAGGCAGCCTCTTTTAAACTGGCAAATTTATGCTTTTCTCGATGAATACTTTCGGTAACAACTATTGCATTATCCACTAACAAACCTAATGCGATAATCAAGCCGACTATCGACATTTGCTGTAAACCAAACCCCGAAAAGTCTAGCCAACCAATCGCAATAACAAATGATAAAGGGATCACAGCGATCACCACTAAAGCTTCACGAAGTCCCAGAAACAGTAATGACATCAGTCCCACTAAAATTAGACCTTGCCATAAATTATCAAAAAAACCATTCACCCGTGTTTCAACACTCTCGGCTTGCTCAAATAACACCTCCAATGTCAGACCTTTAGGTAACTGCTGTTTAAATGCATTTACTTCAGTGTTTACTTGGTCAGTAAGGTTAAATATATTAGTATTTTCTCTTTGTTCAACCGTAATAAATATCACCGGGTGTTCATCAAAATAGGCAAGGTAAGATGGTTTAACACCAGAAAAATTAACGTCAGCAATATCAGCTAATGTTAAAACTAAAGATTCATTGGCAAAGACAATGGTCTCTCTTAGTTGCGCCAAGCTCTGAAAATTTCCACTGGCTTTGACATTAAAGCGGCGAGTACTGGCATCAACAAAGCCGGGGGTAATATTTAACGCCCGACTTTGCAGGACTTGGTTAACCTTATTAATACTGAGACCATAGTGCTGAATCAAATTAAGATTCAAATCGATGGCAACAACCTGATGTGGATAGCCCCAAATGTCCGATTTTTTAACTGCTGAAATAGCTTCCAAGCGTTTTTCTAGTCGTTTAGCATGAAACTCCATGGTTTTATAGTCTGTCGGATCACTCCACAAAGCGATCTGAATAACGGCAACACTGGTGGGGGTTGCTTTAATGACTAAAACGTCTTGCACACCACTGGGTAAATTGGGTTCAACGGTGGCAACCGCTTGCTTAATTTCGTTAAAAGAAGTTTGCGGATCGCTGCCATATAAAAACTTCACATCAATTCTGACACCATCATTTTTAATCTGTGATTCAATCCGTCTGATACCTTCAATTTCAGCAAACTCTCTTTCTAAAGGATTAACAATGAGGGTTTCAATATCATGCGGTGATGCTCCTGGGTACAAAACATCAACTAAAGTAACCGGAATATCAAACTGAGGGTCTTCAGAGCGCGGCATAGTGAAATATGAGACAATCCCAACTAGTACCAGCAAAATAACCAAGGTTAAGGTAAATTGAGCATTGTTAATGGCTGAGCGTGCAAGTAACATCGTTATTGCCCACTAATATCAAACTGCTGCCAACCGTTAGTCACGATTGATAGTGCATTGCTTTGAGCGTCAGCGTTCAGATAAATATAGTGATTATCGAGATTTAACAAACGAAATGACTGACGAACAAATTTTCCTGCTACACTTTTCATCAATAAAACGGCCGACCCAACATTATCAATTTCGATAAGGGCACTAATTGGCACTTTATAAACAAAACTATTATTAGAAAAAGTAATATTTACCTGCGCCAATTGACCAGCAACAACCCCCTTTCCCGCCTTTAAACCAGTCAACAGAATTTCTATTAAGTAAAGCTGCCCATCAGTATTAATTGCTAAAGGTACTTTGGAAATAACACCATCAAGCTTACCGATATTTGGTAACTGCACTTGTACTTCCTGACCTAAGGTTACCAAACTAATTTCGCTATCCGTTAAACCTACCTTAACCACCATATTATTATCAACAGCAGCTATCTCAACAACGGGTTTTCCTGGCTTTTGAAATTCATTGAATTCAGTTAATTTAGCTAAAACAATACCATCAAAGGGGGAATTTATTTCTGCTTTCTCAAGGTTATAATACGCGACCCGATAGGCTTCTCGAGTCGTTTCTAAATGAGTTTGGGCAATGTCTAATTGTTGCTGAGAGCTTAACTTTTGGGTTATTAACTTTGCAATGCGATTAACTTCTCGTTTGGCCTGCAGTAGCAGAGCGTAACGTGAATTTTTCTGTGCTTTTAATTCTTTA
>MAAB01030429.1_pt1 | contig 16183 bp, 13 predicted proteins | sample 1115991 | NCBI WGS metagenome assembly MAAB01 (sample SAMN04961124, study PRJNA320927) | seawater metagenome | isolation source: sample BD02T18 sea water enriched with oil for 18 days | place: USA:Gulf of Mexico | collected 2013-07-27
AAACAATGTTGGCGGAGTGGACGGGACTCGAACCCGCGACCCCCGGCGTGACAGGCCGGTATTCTAACCAACTGAACTACCACTCCGCTGTATTGCTTTTTGAATTTTTATACGGAATTCGAACCGTTAAACAATGTTGGCGGAGTGGACGGGACTCGAACCCGCGACCCCCGGCGTGACAGGCCGGTATTCTAACCAACTGAACTACCACTCCGCTGTATTGCTTTTTGAATTTTTAATCGCTATATAAAAGATGTCACGCCTTTTATAAATAGGTAATTCAAACCTTAACTCTAGTAAACAATGTTGGCGGAGTGGACGGGACTCGAACCCGCGACCCCCGGCGTGACAGGCCGGTATTCTAACCAACTGAACTACCACTCCGCTATATTGTTTTAAGCGTTTAGTAAACTAGGTGCTTAACCTTTGATTATTTGGCGGAGTGGACGGGACTCGAACCCGCGACCCCCGGCGTGACAGGCCGGTATTCTAACCAACTGAACTACCACTCCGCTGCATAATCACCACATTCGTCAACAACTCGTTGAATGCGGCGGAGATAATACGGTTATGAGGGAGAGCAGTCAACATCTTTTTTAATATAATTAACTGTATGCGCATTTGATGTACAATACGAGGGAAATCCATGCACAATTGACTAAATTCCAGCAATAAATAAGCTGTTACTTTTTCTTTTTACGTCGCATAACAAAATAAAGCAGCAAGGCAATGAGTACAATTCCCGCATTAGCAACACCAATTATTATTAATGTTTGTTGATTTTTTTCCTCTTCGGCCATTTCTTGCGCTATTTTTGCCGTTTCGAGCTCCATGGCTAAAACTTCAGCGTTTCTCTCAGCTAGACTAATTTTTTCAGAGATAGATGAGTTATCAGTTTCTTTCGTAGCTAACACAACATCGCCATTATCGTCTAAACTAGGAATTAATATCCCATTTTTACTTTCAGCATTAAAAGTAAACTCTTGTAGTACGAGTCGGAACTCGCGGCCATTAATTGTTTTTCCAAAAACATTTACATTTATACGGTGAACTCCCGATTCGGTATAAGGTATTTCATAGGCACGCGACTCTCCCTTCCCTTCCATGATAGAGAACGGATCGACTTGGCGATCTGGGAAAGTGACTTTTCCTTGAAATAAAATACTATCAGGATCGACATATGTTGGGTCGATGGCGAACGTAACCTGATGAGACTGTCCTTCTTCCTTTACGGCTTCAACTGAAATAGTAATAGGGGCTTCATGCAACACTATCGGCTTTTGTCGTAACTCACGCGTCGCCATTGGCATTACAACATTATAAATAGGCAGCCATTCACCCGGAGCAAAGTCGAGTACAAACTCACCTGTGAACAAACCATCACTAGCGTGCTCATCTAAGTCTCGTCCATCATCACGAAACTGAGATATTTTAACCGGCTCAGCGCCAAAGTTATCAAACGCAGAATTATTGGTACTATAAAAATCAACATTTAAATTTAATACATCACGAAACAGAGGATCATTAATCGCTTGTTCTCCGTTAAATAAACGCCCTTCAACTTTTAAAGTTTCGCCTGATAGAACAACTTCAGGTAATGGTTCAACTTTGATAGTGACCTCTGTAACAATCATGATATGGCTTTCTGGTAAAATAGCACCAATCGCTTGCCATGGGCCCGGCATTGGATTCTTAATCGTGATCAAATCAAAAGTACGATCGTCGAACCATGTAATTTTATCTTTAGGGAGATTATTAATTTTAAGCTTAGTGCCATCTGGGCGTACTAAAATTATCGGTGGAGTGCCCGATTTTCGGTAAAACAGCAGGGTTATTTCATCGAGTAGAGCGTCAATTTTGAAGCGGTTATCGAAATAAGGAATTTGATTGGTGATATTATCTGATTTGTAATAATCCACTTTCGTTTGCTGACCGTAGCTTTGCAATGACATGAAAATGCAAATTATCATGAGTATCAGTCGTTTTTGTTGACCTATTTGGGCCATATGGGCTCGCTCCCTTTATCCGCAACCACAGCTAATCTTTCGTTGTGTTTTGTTAGTTCATCGGCAGAAGCTTGTATAACCTTTAATTTATTTCGTTGCTTAGTTATTCTGCGAATAACATTAGCGTCTGCAGACTCTCCATCACTTGTCGATAAATTTAATACCGACTGCTTGCGAGTCATTTCAACGTAAACGAATGCTAATAGTTGAGCATCAATTAATGCCCCATGATAAGTACGATCCACAAGTTTATCAACACGATAAAAACGAGCTAAATAATCTAGTGTTTTAGGGGTGCCAAATTCATCTTTTGAAACATGTAAAGTATCTATGACCGTACACATATCACGAGTTTGAGGAATGTTCCTCCTTAATAAAGAAAATTCATGATCCATAAAGCCAATATCAAACTTAGCATTATGAATAACAAGACGAGCACCTTTAATGAAGTCTATAAACTCATCAGCAACTTGTCCAAATAATGGTTTGTCTCGAAGAAAGTCATTCGTTAGTCCATGAATGTTAATAACTTCCTGGTCCATTTCAAATAACGGATTAATATAAACATGAAAACTACGACCGGTTAGCTGTCGGTTGATCATTTCAACACAACCGACTTCGACGATTCTATGCCCTTCCCTCGGGTTAATACCCGTTGTTTCGGTATCTAAAATTATTAATCGTTCGTCTTTCTTTACTGCCTGCTCATTGTTCATTTTTATTTAGTAACCTATTTATTTTTCGGGAAGTTCTTCTGGAAATTCCGCAATATTAATCGCTATTCTTTTATTTATGTTGAGTATTATAATTAGCCCTGTAACGATACTTGCTTGGGTAATAAGCCAAGTAAACGAGAGTAAATGCCAATAAAAAAAACCAACTACGCAAATACCTAAGTCAAAGAGTAACGTTAAAGTAATAATAACTTTACCTTGCTGCCAACATTTTTTCACCCATGCATTTGCATTTGGGCGCCGTAAACTCAGTATAAGCACAAAAAACACCCCCAATGAACCAGAGCCCAAACTTAAATAAAACAGAGACGTTTCTGGATAAACCCACTGGATAATACCAACACGGTCTTTGAAATTGGTCACTGACATTAACCAGACGACATAACCTCGTAAAACAAATATCAACGCCAGATACACCCACTTCGATATTTTCAAACAATCAAACTTGTCAAAATCTTGCACAGAATAACTGGCATATTGATGCTTAGCCATTATTCGTTTTACCTGCTTTTCTTGCCTGCTCAATTCTTAAGTATTCTTGTGCTGCGGTAATAGCTTTCACAGCGCGAGATCTAAATTCACGAATGAATAAAGTATAAACAACAAATAGACTCGCAAAGATGAATAACAAAGGATGATAGAACCAACACATTGCAGCAATAGAGAAGTAATAGGAACGAAGACCATAATTATAAGAATGGGCTGCTTGATCTTGCACTATCGCCATTTGTTTTGCATAAGCTTGTAAATTTTTGTTCTCACCCAACTCATCGTAAGGGGCGGCACCAATCATCACATTTAAAAACCCATATTGCCGCATTGACCAAGTGAATTGAAAAAATGACATGATAAAAATAAAGGCTAATACACCGAGTTTCAACTGTATCGCTGAATGATTAGGAAAGTCAGCAAAAGGAATGGTGATAAGCACAGCTTCTAAGCGCTCTACTTGTGCAAATAGAGTTAGCACGCCGGCTAAAACTAACAAGGTTGTTGAAGCAAAAAAGGCAATATTTCGTTCCAAGTTTGCTAACAAAGCCGCTTCACCTACACGGATATCACGTGTCATTAATTCATTCATCCAATGAATCCTGTGTTGATGCAAACATCGCGCAATACAGTTGGTATTTTTTGCCTTAATGCGGGCAAACCATGTATAACCGGTCCAGCAAGTGAGAAAACAAATAAAGGCACAAATATCGAGTAAAGTAAGTGGCATAGTCATCTATGTGTAAACATTGTTTTATCTATTATGCAGTAGAATATTTTCAGATTCGAGCTAAATTTATATTCTTATAAATTGTTCAACGGTAATAAAATGTAAGTCAAAACCATTAATCTTATTACACCCACCAGTTATCGTAATTCCTTTGACAGAAAATGTAACTTTGTTCACCATCTCCGTAAAATCACATGAATATCTACATTTTAAAAATGATTAAAAATCTAGTATCTACACTCAGTCCCTTTGGAGCACTAATGTTCACTGGCAAATTCAAATACGCTTTGACTATATCAATCTTTATATTTTTAACTTTTAAAGCTTCATCACAAGAAGTTGCCGAAATCCCCCGTATTTCAGGAAAAATAATCATAGATGCAAAATTAGATGAAGAACAGTGGCGTCATGCAAAAAAGATATTGATGAACAATATCACTCGTCCTTATGACAATATTCCAAGTCCTGTAAATACTGAAGCATTATTAATGGAAGATGGCGGTACTTTTTATATCGCATTTATTGCTGAAGATCCTGAACCAAGCAAAATTAGAGCTTTTTACCGCGACCGTGACCGATCATGGGGTGACGATATTGTCGGTATTAAAATAGATACATATAATGATCAGCGTACTGCCTATCGCTTTTTAGTAAATCCACTAGGGTCACAAATAGATGGCATTGAAAACGAAATAACTAAAAGAGACAGTGATTCTTGGGATGGTATTTGGGATAGCGCCGGACAAGTAAATGAAAAAGGTTATATTGTCGAGATGGCACTGCCATTGCGTATGCTTAACTTTACTGAAAAGGCATCAATACAAGATTGGGGCATTGAACTCATGCGTTTTTATCCGCGAAATGAGTCATTGCGTTTATCAAATATTCGTCTTGAACGTGATAATGACTGTGAACTTTGCCAATTACACACTTTTGAAGGATTCTCTGGTGCAAAACAAGGTGATAATTTAATGATTACCCCGTCTCTCGTTACTGGCGCTCATGAAGACAGAGATGACAATAATGACTGGCAAAATGAGAGCAATACCGAGGCAAGTTTAGATATTCGCTGGGGCATTACCCCTGAATGGTTATTAAATGCAACCATTAATCCCGACTTTTCAACAGTAGAAACCGATAATGCACAATTGAACATCAATAATAACTTTGCTTTGTTTACTCAAGAAAAAAGACCTTTCTTCTTAGATAATGCTGACTATTTTGACTCAAATTATAATTTAGTTTACACCCGAAATATTAACGCCCCCAACTATGGCGCTAAACTAACCGGCCGCCAAGATGATCATTCGTTCGGCTTATTTGTTACCGATGACGATAGCACTAATATTTTAATCCCCGGAAATCGCGGCTCATCAATAGCAAGTATCGAGGGTGAATCGAAGGCAGCTGCACTCAGATACCGTTATAATTATAACGATAACATTACCATGGGTACTGTCAGTACCATACGTACTGCAGAAGATTATCAAAATACGGTGCATGGTATTGATACTCGAATTAGAGTTTCAACGTCGGATGTTTTTAAGTTTCAAGCCCTTTATTCTACCACTGAATACCCTGATGCTTTATTTGAACAGTTCTGTAGTGCTGATAATGCTGATGATTGTCAAACACCGCCAGCAAAAAGTGACTGTGACTACAGAAACTGTGATTTCAATGAGAAAGTTTTACGCACATTAAACAAGGATGAGTTTAGTGGCAATGCATTTAGAACCAGCTATGTGCATAACGATAGAGATTGGTACTACCGCGTAACCTACGATAAACAAAATGCCGGATTTCGTGGTGACCTAGGCTTTATTCCACAAGTTGATTACAATAAGTTCTCTATTGGTGGTGACAGAAAATGGTATGCAGAGCCTGGTGAATGGTGGACAAGGTTTAAAATATATTCTGATTGGGATATAACCCATAATGACAATAGTGAATTAATTGAAAAAGAGTTTGATATAAATGCCCAACTCAATGCCAGTATGAATTCATATTTTCGTTTGTCTTATTCAAACCGTGATTTAGTCGGTCTTAGAAAAGATAGCAGTATTTTAGCTATTGATGGCAATACGACTTTATTTACAGAAAACCAGTTTTCACTTTTTGCCGAAATAAAACCCTTACTAGGATTATACATTAATAACAGGTTTACCTACGGCGATGCTATCGATTATAGAAGCAATCGCTTAGGCCGAACGAAACAAACACGCACACAAATAAATTGGAATGTAGATAAACATTTAGAGTTAAAAATTAAGCACACCTTTAATCAACTTAACGCAGATGGTGCTAACGTATTTAATGCCAGATTAACTGACTTTAGAGCGACCTATCAGTTTAATGTTTTAAGTTTTCTTCGTTTTAGTTTTATTTATAATAATACCAGCAGGAATGATGACAATTATATTTATACCAATCCTGAAGACATTATTAGCAATAATAAAAGTGTTTCTACCGAGTTGCTATACGCCTATAAACTAAATCCGCAAACCGTATTTTATTTAGGGTATTCAGACAGACATAATACCGAAGAAGAAAAATTCAGTGACTTAGAACAAAGTCAGCGCAGTGTTTTTATGAAGTTCAGTTATGCTTGGATAAAATAAATACGCTAAATAGTTAAAAACTAAGTCGCCAATTGGCGACTTTTTTATTGTTTAAATAAACGAGGAATATACAACTAATGATTGTTTTCATTGCCTATATTTGTAACAATTTACATAGAAGGAATTTATAAAAATAATAAATCGTAGTCTCTGGAGATAAAATGTTGTCGTTAAGAAGTCGCTGTAAAGCTATTACAGTCTTTGTATTCTTATTTTATTCAATCAATAGCTTTGCTGAATCTGCTCCAGAACAACCTATTAATAAAATTGCACATTTATCTATTCCTCATACTGAATACGATATTACCATCGACGGTAACATTGATGAAAAAGTATGGGAAAAAGCACTGTCAATCGAACTAAATATTGTTAATAACCCATGGAATAACAAGCCAAGCCCAGTAAAAACAACCGCTAGAATTATCGAGAATGGCGATACGATTTACATTTCATTTATTGCTCAAGACCCTAATCCCGAAGAAATCCTTGCCTACTTAGGCGACAGAGATACCCGACTTGAAGATGACGTTGTAGGTATAAAATTAGATACATACAATAATCGCCGCTTAAGTTATGAATTATTTGTTAACCCTTATGGTGTACAAATCGACCGGATAAAAAATGAATTAACGGGCGATGTGAATTCCGCTTGGGATGGCATGTGGCAATCATTTGGTAAAAGAACCGCAACGGGTTACCAAGTTGAAATGGCTGTGCCATACCATACGTTAAATTTTGCCGATACTGATGAAGAGAAAACATGGGCAATAGAGTTTATCCGTCTTTACCCACGAGATACTCGTTTGCGTATTTCACATGTCCCTCTAGACCGAGACAACGATTGTTGGTTATGTCAAATTCCTGAAGCGAAAGGTTTTAAAGAGGCTAAAACTGGCAATAATGTAATGATCACACCTGCTGTCGTTGCGAGTAAAAACGATACGCGTGATATTTATAACCAAAATGATGATTGGCATAGTGATAATGATACTGATGCAGGCGTAGACCTACGTTGGGGTATTAATGCCAATACCTTACTCAATGTCACGGTTAATCCCGACTTTTCAACAGTAGAGTCAGATGCCGGACAACTAAGTGTTAATAAAACCTATTCACTCTTTTACCAAGAAGCTCGACCTTTCTTCGTTGAAAACTCAGACTATTTTACTTCAAACTTTAACTTAGTGTACACTCGAAATATTGCCGATCCAGATTATGGTGCAAAATTAACAGGTACAAGTGACAGCCATACCTATGGTGGTTTTATCAGTCACGATACACAAACTAATTTTATTGTGCCTGGTAATACGGGTTCAAGCTTAAAGTCATTAGATGAAGAAAGCCATTCTGGGGCTTTTAAATACCGTTATGATTTCACTGAAAACTTTTCTTTAGGTGCTATCAGTACCTTAAGAAAGTCCGACAGTTATGAAAATACCGTTGCAGGCATTAATTCAAAGTATCAAATGAATGACTCAAATGCTGTACTCGGACAAGTTGTTCACTCAACCAGCGATTACTCAATAAAGCAAACAAACGACTTATCTGATCAAGCCGTTAAATTGGCCTATGAGCATAACTCTGAATATTGGTCAGTGAGTGTGGAACATCAAAAAATAGGTAAAAATTTTAGAGCTGACTTAGGTTATATGCCAAAGGCTGATTATCAAGATGAACGATTATTAGTTGACCGTTATTTTTATGGTAATAACGATAGTTTTTGGCAAGAAGCTAAATTGTCAGGACAATGGCAAATCAAGCATAATGAAAATGGCGAATTGCTCGAAAAAAGTATCGCTTCAAGCTTCACTATTGACGGCCCTAAACTTTCTCAATTCGATATTATGCTGACTTATGCCGACAAAGTTGGCCTACGAAAACATGAACTGGATGATTCAGCAAAATACGATTATTCTATTGATGGCAATACAGACAGATTTACCGAGAAACTTGTTACCCTCTTTGCGTATATGCAACCCACAAAATATTTATACAACGAGATCTACTTTTCATTTGGTGATAAAATTGATTATGCCAATAATCGTATCGCGGATTATCAAGAGATTTATGTTAATACCCGCATTAATCCGACGAGCCATTTAGAAGTCGACTTTTCATATACCTATGAAACACTCGATGCTGACGGCAGTGCTGTCTATGATGCAAATTTAGTTGAATTAAGAATTTCATATCAGTTCGATGTAAATAGCTACTTAAAACTGAATGTAGTTTACTCTGATATTGATCAAAACCTTGATAACCAAAACCTAAATAACAATGTTTCAGTCTATTCTGAAAAGAACAGCGACTTATCAACTCAACTAATTTATAGCTATAAGCTAAACCCACAGACGGTGTTTTTCTTAGGTTATTCAGATAACAGCTATCAAGATGATGATTTAAATGACTTAAGACGTGGTGAGCGAACTTTGTTTACTAAAGTCAGCTACGCTTGGATGCCTTAACAAATAATTTTATAAAGTAAAAAGCCCCGTTTGATAAAATAATATCAAACGGGGCTTTGGTTTATGAACCTTTCTTTAATTGCTCAAACTTAGTTACATCAATCACAATCGTTGCCGATATTTTATCATGTATGGCTTGGCGGTTTGGATCCCAATAAATTTGTAAAAACCCCAAAAGCCCTGTTGCTAACCCCGCGCCATAACCGCCATACCGTCCAAAGCTATCCCACATAGACAATCGCGTACCATCAAGTTGAATGACACGTATGTTAAAAAGCTTTTTACCGGGTGTTTGTCCGTGCCAAATAGAGGTTAGCACAGTAAAGTAAAAAGCAGCCCAACCAAAGCCTAAGCCCAAGTCCTCGATTAAACCTTTCATCCACTCCACCCCTTTGTATACAGCAGAATCTTTTTCAGCTTTTAATTTAGCATCTTCTCCTAAAACAAATTGTGCTTTTTTATCAGGAGTATCACTTTCATTAATTAACTCTTCAGCATTAAGGTTAGCTTTAAGCACTAAGTATTGATTTAAAAAATATTGCTCTAACTCTTTTTCAGACTCTTTACTGAGCTTTTGTTTTTCATCAATAGTCGCGACCATGGTATCAATTAATGTTTTCACCGTTTTTTTGTCTTTAGAAAGCTCAGCAAGCTGTTCAACAAATGGCGCTAATTCTGACTTCCAGCACGAACTTTCATTACATGTAGTGGTACTTATTTGTTGATAGACGCCTGTTGATAAAGCACCTAAGGCAATTCCATCTGCCAAGCCCATTGAGCTAGCATCTGTCGATGAATTATTATCAACCGTTGAATCATCAAACAAGTTAGGTAGCGTATCAACAAGTACAACAAAAATAATAAAAGCCCCTAAAAGTCGAAATAACATTCTCCTAACCCCTTTTGACCTCCCTGTTTTTCGACTTTTACTACTGCCTATTCGATAAAATGTAATAGCGACAACTATTGCTAATAGTTCACCAGGTGCGCCACTTAGAATGGCAATCAATACAAAATCAATCAATAAAGCTAAACCACGCCGCCAAGGAACCGCTAAAGGGATACCGAAAAGATTTTTATCAATATTAAAGGCAAAAGGCGTAAGTATTTTTTTAGTTTCTTCTTCCGTCAACCCATTACTACCATTGAGTGTATTTTCACCCTTTGACAGTGCGTGTGATGGAGTTGTTGATAATTGAAATTCGGGTTTTGACATTTTTATAACCTACACTTTATTAGTCTATTGATAATACTAATAAAAACGATGCTTAGTGTAAATATTAGCTTCTTATGCATAAATAATAGCTAAGATAATTTAAAATTTTATTAAAAAGTATCTCTATATTCCTTTTTTATATATAAATTAACAAAATATAACTTTTTTTTATTCTATAACGCGCTAATCTTGTTCTAATAAAGTAAATACACTCCTTTGGAAGGATTTAACATGACCACAATATTTGAAGATAACTCAACGGCTATTGGCAATACGCCACTGGTAAAGCTAAATCGTGTAACAAAAGGCAATGTTTTTGCCAAAATAGAGTCGAGAAACCCAAGTTCTAGTGTTAAGTGTCGTATTGGCGCGAATATGATTTGGGATGCAGAGAAAAAAGGCCTATTAACTGCTGGTAAAGAAATTGTTGAACCAACCAGTGGTAACACAGGCATTGCACTTGCTTTTGTTGCAGCAGCTCGTGGGTATGGCATAACATTAACTATGCCTAACACGATGAGCTTAGAGCGTAGAAAGTTATTAGCAGCTTTAGGCGCTAAGCTTGAATTAACCGATGGCGCTAAAGGTATGAATGGCGCAATTGCTAAAGCACAAGAAATTAAAGATTCCGATCCTGATAAGTACGTTTTATTGGGTCAATTTGATAATCCTGCCAATCCAGAGATTCATGAAAAAACGACTGGACCAGAAATTTGGGCCGATACCGACGGTAACATTGATATTTTTGTTGCTGGTGTTGGTACTGGTGGCACAATTACGGGTGTTAGCCGATATATTAAAAATACCGCGGGCAAGAATATTATGTCTGTTGCAGTAGAGCCGACTGATTCTCCTGTAATTAGCCAAAAAATGGCAGGCGAAGAATTGAAGCCTGGACCACATAAAATTCAAGGTATTGGTGCTGGTTTTATTCCGGGCAACTTAGACATGAGTGTTATTGATGCTGTTGAACAAGTTTCTAACGATGAAGCAATGGCTATGTGTCACCGTCTTATGAAAGAAGAAGGTATTCTTGCTGGTATTTCATCAGGGGCAGCAGTTGTTGCCGCTAAACGTTTAGCTGAAAAAGTAGAAAACGAAGGTAAAAATATTGTCGTAATTTTACCTAGCTCTGCTGAGCGTTATTTATCAAGTGCACTATTTAGTGAAGAATTTAGTGATAAAGAGCTTATCCAGTAAATTGATAATGCTGACCCGTCCTAGCATGGGTTGACACATTTTAGATTAAAACGCCTGATGCACTTCATCGGGCGTTTTGTATTTTAAGGCCGTATGTGGCCTTCTTTGATTATAGATTGCTATCGATTGTTCGACCATTTTTCTTGCCTCTTTTAAGTCCTTAGGTTTTACCAATAAGTATTCGTTTTTTAATATACCGTTTATACGCTCTGCCAGCGCATTTTGATAACAGTCATAACCATCTGTCATCGAGCACTTAACTTGATATTGCTTATGGAGTTGTTGGTATTCATTAGAACAATATTGTACGCCTCGGTCTGAGTGATGTACTAAGGTGTTATTTGTTTTTCTCTGCCTTAATGCACGAGAGTATGCGAGCTTAACCGAATCTGCTTTCATATTATCGTCAACATGATAACCAACGACTTTTCTTGAGTAAGCATCAGTCACTAGACTCAAGTAAGTATTACCTGAAACAGTAGGCAAATAGGTAATATCTGCCACCCACAATTGCTCTGGATTTTGGGGAGCTAAACCTTCTTTGATAAGGTTTGGATGACAAGTAAAACGATGATGGCTGTTAGTTGTTTTATGATAAGCCCGTTGACGTGATACAAGCATTTGATGCGATGCAAGTAAGCTAAACAACCTATCTCGGCCAATAAAAAGCTGCTGTAATGACAGTAAATATTTAAGTTTACGTGTACCAATTCTGGGTTGATAAATACGCTCAAGCATTATAGAACTGAGTATACGTTGCTCATGTCTATCACGTTGCACTTGAGCCATACATTGCTTGTAGTAAGCTTGGCGAGAAATCCCCATAAAGTTACATGCCTTAGTGACCGATAGGGGCGCTATGACTTTTTGGTGGATAACTGCTCTTTCTGCTTTTTTGTGATGCGTACACCGTAGTCAGTTTCGAGTACATTAACAACGGCTTCAAAGAATTGTGCTTTGAGCTGACTATCCGCTAATTCTTTTTCTAATGCTTTAATACGCTGCTCAGGTGTTTGAGGTAATTGTGACTTGGCCATAGCAAAACCTTGGGTTAAGAAAATCGGTGTTCCTTTAGACCAATCTAGTCGACCATGCTTGCGAAGCCAAATTAATACGGTAGAGCATCCTTGTATTCCGTATTTATCTTGTGCTTGTTTGTAGGTTAATTCACCTCGTTCAATTTGCGCTATAACGCCTAATTTAAAGGCGATTGAATAATCTTTTTGAGTACGTTTAGTGATTGATTTCATGACACTCTCCAATTTGTTAGTGGAAAAGTGTCAACCCTATTTAGGACGGGTCATGCATTGAATACAAAAAAGGCGCTTTAAGCGCCTTTTTTGTTTACAATTTTTTATTAAAATGTGCTAAATAACACTTAACGAATATAATATTTAAGGTAGTATAAGCTTTATATTATTGTTCATTATTTTAATACTTATGAAATATTTCAAAGTTTTACTATTGTCTATTACCCTAATGCTTAGTGCATGTGGTGATGATGATAAGGCCATAAAAACTGATAATCCAGAAACGGTTGCCATTGCTTTTTTTGACGCGCTTTACAATGAAAAAGATGTCAAAAAAGCTGCAAAAGTTTGTAGCCCACAATTATCTCGTATCATTCTTCATTATAAATCACCTAAGGCCGTCGCTCGCCACCTATTTAATATGTCATACGACAAAGTAACAGCCTCTCCAGACGGCAGCGGTGTGAAGGTTCGAGAACAATTTAAAGATAGAGCAGTGATCACCGTTTATTTCGATGGCATGTATGATAATCAACGAATTAAAGACGTAAAACGTTTATCACTTGTTCAACATGACGGCAATTGGGTTATTGATAAAATACTAAAAGATCCGTTCTAACAATTAGATTTAAATTTGCTCTACCTATACATAAAATATGGTAGAGCAAACATTAAATTTATAAGCCTAATACTTTTCCTTCTCTTCTTGGGTCAGCACCACCAATCAAACCTGCTTCAGTCACTTCAATGGCATGCACTCCACTGTTTAAGTCTCTTATTATCACTTTATGACCTTTAGCTTCTAAAGCTGGTTTTAAAACAGTAATATTTGTGCCCTTCTCTAAAGTTGTTAGTCTATTACGGTTGGTTACATTAGGTAGATTAATGGCTGATTGCGGGTCAAGCTTATAATCAATTACGCCAAGAATTGTTTTAGCCACATAATTGATGATACGACTACCACCAGGAGAACCGACCACGAGTTTTAGTGAATCATCGCCATTAAATACCATTGTCGGTGCCATTGAGCTTCTCGGTCTTTTTAAGGGTTCAAGACGATTAGCCACTAACTTTCCGTTCACTTCAGGTGCTAATGAAAAATCGGTAAGCTGGTTGTTCAAAATAAAGCCTTCTACCATTACCGCTGATCCAAAAGCCATTTCAACACTAGTGGTCATAGAAATGGCATTACCTTGTATATCAACAATAGAAATATGACTGGTTGACGGTAACTCAAATGCACTATCATTAGCTTGTACTAAAGCTCCTTGAGGTTGTCCGGCAACTGCTTTGCCCATATCTTGATCAATACTTATAAGTTTCGCTCGCTTTGCTAAATATTGCGGCGCAACGAGTCCATCAAGGGGCACGGTGACAAAATCGCTATCAGCAATATACCTATTACGATCAGCAAAGGCTAAACGTGAACTTTGAGTGAATAAATGAACATTTTGTACATTATCAATCTCATTTTTTGCTAAGTCATATGATTCGAGTTGTCCTAAAATTTGGATAACCGCAACACCACCTGAACTTGGTGGAGCCATACCACAAACGCTAAATGTGCGATAAGTACCACATACCGCTGGGCGTTCTTTAGGCTGATAATTAGCCATATCATCGCGTGTTAATTGACCTGGTGCAATAGGAGACTTTTGTACAGCATCAACAATCTTTTCTGCAATCCATCCTCGATAAAAAGGGGCTAAACCGTCTTTAGCTAAACTTCGATAAACGGCGGCAAGTTTTTTATTTTTTAAACGTTCGCCGGCTTTTATGGCAACATTGTTAGGAAAGAAATATTCTCTAATTTCAGGAAGCTGAGTTATACCAGGGTTAAATTTCATCGCTACAAGTTTTTCTAGACGAGGAGAAACAATGAAACCGTGCTCAGCAAGTGCTACAGCATCAACAAATAACTCAGACCAAGCAAGCTTTCCATATTGTTCATGAGCTTTTTTAAGTGCGGCTAGGACTCCAGGTACACCAACAGAACGACCACCAACGACTGCTTTTATCCATGAAATAGCGTTACCATTTTCATCCAGAAAAAGTTCAGAAGTTGCTTTTTTGGGGGCTGTTTCACGGCCATCGAAAGTTGTTAAAAACTTTTTACTTTTATCCCAATGTAAAATAAAAGCGCCACCGCCAATGCCAGATGATTGCGGTTCAACTAAGGTTAATACTAATTGCACAGCAATCGCTGCATCAATAGCACTGCCTCCTTTTTTCAAGACATTAAAGCCAGCTTCACTTGCATAAGGGTTAGCCGCTGCGACCATAAACCTTTTTGCTTTTACAGCTTGTTGCGCATTTACTCCGGTAGCCGCTTCCGGTTCACGGTCTTCTTGAACCTTAATAACTTCAGCCTGAGCAAAAAAACTAAAAACAAACGATAACGAGATGATTGTTAAGCGCGGTGAGAAATGAAATCGAGACATAGTGTTCCTTAAAATGAATACTTAATTTAACTTGGGCTAACTCGGATTAAACGATAACTGAAAATCGTTAAATTTCACAAAGCCGTCCAATAATGCTTGATACTTATTATTACCACTTTGTTGGGGTTCTAATACACTTAATGCATAACAACACGCTTCGAGCGATGACAATGCATTTTTTTTCGTAGTTTTTCTAATTTTGTACTGTCCTACAATACCGTCCGCTAATGTAAAATGTGGTAGTTGCTGTAACCAATTATTGGTCTTAAACATTTTATAGGTTTTTTTCCAAGTACCATCTAAGATAAATAAGCACTTTGGAGGAGAAGTATTGCATTGTTCTTCACTTAATACTGTCGCATTGTCACTAGGATACAATATCGCACATTGCTGATTGTAACGTTTTAGCAGTGACTGTATTTCAACATTATCGTTAAAGTCTTCACCGACAATGACTACACTACTTTTTAATGACTGATGCAATAAGGTTACACTACCTTTACTTTGTTTTACTTCTAACGGGTGTTGCAGGATCACGACATGAATATCATTATCAACCGATGTGACTAAATGACAGATACAGGACTTTTCAGGACGTTCACATTGTAAGCAATATGCTCGGGTCATCAACTTGTGCTTGTAGAGTTCAGGTTAGTTCAGTAGTTTACGCTGTTCCCTTGTAAACGTTAAGAATATTTTCAATACAAAAAACAACGTAAATGCAGTAAAGTAACTTTTTAATTTTTGGTATTAACTTATTTACATGAAATTTTCTATTTCTTCCTTTCCGTGCAAAACTCAGCAAGTATTAGCTCCATTAACGGTTGTCATTATCTCCTTAATCGCTTTTATTTTTGATAATAGTTTAAGTGACTCTCTGGTTTATCAGCGCAGTTTAGTGAACCAAGGTGAATTATGGCGAGTATTTAGTGGACACTTTTTTCACACCAATGGTTTTCATTTCCTGCTAAATGGCGCTGCTGTGATAATGTTGTGGGCTTTACATGGCCATTTTTATACGATAAAAACCTATT
>MAAB01007517.1_pt1 | contig 16169 bp, 14 predicted proteins | sample 1115991 | NCBI WGS metagenome assembly MAAB01 (sample SAMN04961124, study PRJNA320927) | seawater metagenome | isolation source: sample BD02T18 sea water enriched with oil for 18 days | place: USA:Gulf of Mexico | collected 2013-07-27
CTTATAAAGGAATTTTGGGTAATGGCCACTTCACCACTCATGGAACCCGAAGTATCCATAATAAACAGCACATTTGAATTCACTTGGTTTTCTTCATCAATTTCAGCCGTCCCGTATATTTCAGTATCAAAAGCGAGACTTATATTGGAGAAAAAAATCAAACTAATCAGTATTATTTTTATAGGCATGATCCCCCCTTAATATATTATTTTTAAAACGTGCGATTTGCTTATATCCAGCAGAATAGTTGGGTATTTCGCCTTCCAATAATCTTTAACAAAAAAACTAAAAGGCACAGTATTACCTTCTTTAACAATAATCGGTGGGCGGGAAAAAGAATAAACGGACGATTTACACTGACTGCAACCAAACAGTTTTACGGTACCAGATTGGCTAATATCGCTGTATACCAGCTTTAAAGACGTGGCTTCAAGCGCGATGGATAAGGCTCTAGCACTATGGGAGTTAGACCCATATAGCAAGATAATAAGTAATAATAAACGGCTCATAGCATTCCTAACGTCAAGATTTTCAGGTAACTATGGGTATTTAACTATAACCGTAGTCATCCATGTTTTAAGACTCATCCTGAGTTAAACCGGCTACTGGCCGAATTTCCTTTCATACCTATCAACGTGCCACGTTTCAATTGGTTGACACATGGATGTCATAAAAGTGAAATATAAGTGGAAAAATCCAATAATCGCAGTATTTAGACGTGATTGGGCATAAACGGTGTCATGCATTCTGGCTGTTTAGCTCAATGGCAGTGGTTTAAATGAGAATACGTTGATCTAAAGAAGTAGGAATTGGCATCGCCTAAATGGCATTGGGGGGTTAGAGGAAAATTATGGGGGGGCACCACTATCCCCCAGCACACCCAAATTAACGGTCTTTAACAATAATATTCATTGGACTGGCCGGGTTACTTTTTTGATATGCACGCCAACGCTCTGCTGCCCTAGGGGCAATGCGTTTTAAAATAGGGGAAAAATTATCTGCTTTAAAGTCCACATTAATACCACCGGTTTTTGCCTTCCAAGCATGGCAAGAATTACGCGCGTATTTGGCCATCGTACGCATGGCAATGGGAATATCTTGGGTGGGTAAACTTTCATCAAAAAAGCGAAAGTCTTTATTCCATGAATAAACTTGTGGCAGGTAAGGCACGATAGATTGCAACAGCGTATAAAGGTGAAAACAAGAATTGGTTCCCTCATACAATTATTTAATCTTGGCACTAAAACCCTGCCCCAACGCCAAGCCCACTAATTCGTCGGCACCCCGTGGTAATTTATTACACACATTACTCACCGCCATTCTGGGGGTGGAAAATTGTGCGTCGGTTATAATGCGTTTTTCTAAATGAATCGTTAATTTAATCACCATGCAATGCACCACATGCTGTAAATCAGGGTCTTCAAAATCAACTCTTGAGTCGGTTAACACCGCGCGGATTTGGCCATGCTGCTTATCAAACGGAGCCGTTTCTATCTTAATATTTCGATGACTGGCGGATGGATTATCCAGCGGCAATATATCTGTTGAAAAATCAATCATATGGCACCTAGCTTAAGCCTTTATAGGCTCTAATTTACATAACTTTAAATACTAGGATATGAGTCATTTTTTTGCCATGGCTAAAAGCACCAACTTCACTGATATGTATTTTCTGTGAAACGATTCCTAAGAGCTACCTCATGTTCTATTACATTTTTAATACTTAAAAGAGAGTGCCCATTTTACCGGGGGAGGCCGCCTTAATTCACCATAGCCAGCCCCTTAAAAACGCTCATTCAACGTTGAACATGATTCGATAACTGTAGTAATTTGTTAGATTTAAACGGTATAAATGCTAGTGCTAAATAATCATTCCTGAGAACAAACCATTTAATAATTAACGGAAGTGTAACACTTAAAACACAACTAATAAATGCCACCAGTAATAAGCCTTCAGATTCAACTACATTGACCGAGAAGTAAGAATAAAAAGTATTTTGAATATAGCTATGAAAAATTAGTATATATAGACTTGCCTCACCTAAACGCAAGGGAACAAAACTTAAAATTTTAGATTTCGCAATCATAAATGAGAGCGAAATAATTATATAAATACCACTTATAGCCCCTAAAGTAGCAAAGAAAGGGTTTTCATATATCCTTATATTTAAATTAATATGCGAATCCGTAAACATACAAACATACATAAATACAATTGCAAATAAGACCACAAGAAATATATTTGGTGAAAACACAGTAAGTTTAGATCTAAAAAGGTAACCGCATGTAAAGTATACAGAAGTGATAAAAATAAGATCTAATGAAAATGGAAGCCCCGGAACATTCACCATATACCCAAATATTTCGATATCATTATACCAAAAATAATCTATATAAGATGAACCTACAACCATGAGAATGAATAGTAAAACGCACTTATAAATCATTGAAGCACTTTCAAATTTTAAAAATCTAAACGCGAAATATACTGTAAAATACACTAAAAAAAGATGAGTTAGAAACCATAACGGAGTCCAGTCAATCGTATCTCCATTACCATAAAAAATACCTTTAAACGTCCACAACAAATCATCGCCAATCAATATAAAATCAATCAAAAGCAAAAAAAGAAGAACTACAAAGTATGGTTTAAGAAGCGACTCTGATTTTTTTAAAATATATTTTTTGGGAGGAAGTGACCAAGAAAAAAACACACCTGACAAAAAAAAGAAAAGCGGCATCCTAAACAATGACATTGCCTCCATAAAACCGGGAAAGAATATTTTAAGTTTACTATGGAATATTGCTACCAGTGTAATAGAAATACCTTTTGCAATATCAATATGCTCAATCCTGTTAACCATCTATACTTCCTAAAGAAAACCATTAAAATCCTCACAAAAACTAATAACAAATTACTAGGTGAGACCTTTAATCGCGCCGACCGAACATATATTTACATTAAAACAGAGTATTTATATCTACTCTTAAAGCTTGGTGGCGGAATTTGACCGCATCCTACTCCAACAACGATTTAAATAAAAGCAATTACTACAACCAAAAATATTTCCATATAATAACTTACGATTTTGCATTCAAGCCATTCTTGTATTTTTTACTAAAATTTTTATGGCCAACCAAATAAAATACTTATTAGACTAAACTTCATTTACATATCCATTTATACGCCCTGAACCAACACTATAGTATTGGTTTTTAAATATAGATCAATCCCATTTCTTACTGCCAAAGTGAGAGGGGATGTTTTCAGATATAACAAATGACTCTGGCATCCACAAAGAATGAAGCCCCCCTTAAATTAAAACTAATTAACTAAATATTGATTAGCAATTCGGTAGGTTTAATTTATTAAAAAAAACACAAAATGATAGGATCTGCATTACGACTTAAGTTTAAATGTGGGTCGTAACAAACAGGCATTTAGTATCGATAACGCGCTCAACACAAGTTATGGCGCGCTCACTAATACCCGTTACAACAACTTGGGTAACAGGATACAAACTGAGTACAACGCCAATTTAGATGCAAGCTACCCGCTAGAGGTTAGTTACTTTGAATCCGCGCTTAATATTGCCGCAGGCATTGAATGGCACAAGGAAATTTTTGAGGTTACCACAGGCTCACTAAAGTCTTATAATGCGGGGATTTTGGCCAGCCAAGGATTTTTTAATTGGAGAAGAAGCATTCCCTGGATTTTCTCCTAATCAATCCGGAAAGTTTGAACTTAGTAATGTAGCTTTGTATGTTGACCTAGAAGCTGACGTCAGCCAAAAATTAATCGTGGATGTGGCGGGTCGTTTTGAGAAATTTGATGACCTTGGCCTTGAAGCCACAGGAAAAATAGCCGGCTCCTAGAGCCTCACCCCCGAATTCACAATTCGATCCAGTCTCTCCACGGGGTTTCATGCCCCCACGGCCGCCCAGCAAAATATTAGTTTGCTCACCAATGAATTTGACGAAAATGACAACCTTATTGAATCAGGTTTAATTCCATCCACTCATCCGGGTCACAGTCTGTAGGGGGTACGAAAATTCAGGCCGAGACCTCGATTAGTAATACTCTGGGAGGCATGTTTAAAAATGACACATTTATGGTGTCCATTGATTACTACCATATAAGAATGAAAGATCGAATTGCCGTGTCACAAAGTTTTATCTTAAGCCAACAACAAAAAGATGATTTATTGGCATCTGGTGTTAATTCAGCCGCAGGCCTAGGCTCCATTCGATTTTATGTAAATGACTTCAATACCAAGGCACAAGGGTTGGACCTAGCACTATCCACTCCACTGTCTTTCATACCTATGGGTGAAACAACAATGAAATGGAAAAGCAATTACAACGAAACGCGCGTTACATCTTAAGATGAAAATGACCCCAACGAGCTTTTAAGTGCCGCACGGGTACAGCAGTTAGAAAACAATGAGCCGAAGTTAACCAGCTATTTATCTGTACAGCATAAGCAAGCCAGCACATTCATAAATCTTCATATTCATCACTTTGGCCCGTTTACCGAACTGCATTTAAATTCAAGTTCATTGCCCATTGAGGCCGAATCACAAGTCACTATGGATATTGAGACGGGAATCACTTTTTATAAAAATTGGAAAGTGACGTTAGGGGCCGATAATATATTTGACAGCCGCCCCACGGAAAACCCATGGGGGTTTATTGTGGGCTCTAAATACCCCACTACCTCCCCTACTGGAGTGAACGGTGGATTTTATTATATTAAATTGGAATCTATTTTCTAGTTGGCCTAGTTAGCAAGCTTAATATGCCATTTATATGACCTTAATTTAATTTCTTATCATGGCAGCTTATACCCCACAGAACTCGGTCTATACTTAAGTTTAAGATTGCATCCCCCTGACTTAAATTAACTATGAGCCTAAGAGCGCAGTCAATGACTCGACTATCAAGCTATTCAGCGAATACCCACCATAATAAAAGCGCAGGCTCCTTTAAAGTAGCCCTCATAATCATTGGCTTTTTTATTACTGGTTGCTCCACCACTATGCAAATGGTGGTACCCAGTGATATTAGTGCGGCCACTGACGTGATCCCCGCCACACAGCGCAGCGGCTGGTCTGGGTCCATGGCGAATGAAACGTTTACCTTAGGAGAATATAAGGTAAGCGAAGTAGATAGAGACTGGGACAGTTCAGAGTCTGACACCATTTCCATCAACAAATTAGCCTTAACCTCGGGCAATACCGCAGGCGCCTACGACTACCAGTTCAAGACCCCCAATGGACTAATGAAAGGAGAATGTGCCTCTGGCGCCAGTGAAGAGAGCCTTGGGGTAAGCGGCTTTAAAGTTGAAAAAAAAGCATTCAGCCTCAACTGTGCTTGCCGCGATAACAAGGGGGAAGTGGCAAAAGTAAGCGTTCGGGCTAAAAACATGGATAACTACACAGGCACGCTCACCATTCAGGATAAGCATTACCAAGTAGTCTCCCTTAAGGAAGTAGAAGGCGCCCTTAGCAGCGGCGCCAGTGGTTACCGGGTAGATGGCGATCATCCGGTGGGAGCGGTTGAAGTATTAAAACCCGGACGTATCTGGTTAGGAAAAAACTTAAAACAAAGCGAAAAATCCGCACTGGCCTGTACCTTTGTGGGACTCATGTTGTACCTGCCACCACAGTAACCGGCGCGCATAACATGGGGTCCAAGGATAATTAAACATGTCCACTAACGTTAGTTTGATTAGCATAATTTTCTTAGGTGCCATAATAGCTTCTCCGCCTTCACAGGCTGTAGACATTCGCTTGGCAACTCAACCCTTTGGTAATGCCCTAACCGTTAAGGGCGAGCCCTTCATCCATTGCGTAATGGCTGAATTGAATCAAACTTTTAAAATTAGCTATATGCCTTGGAGGCGAGCACAAAGTAAAACTGAACAAGGTGACTTTGATGGTTTTTTTATGGCATCACAAAATAAAGTTCGCGATGTTTATGCTACGCTTTCCAGTCCATTTTTTCAATTAAATGGCTATATTTAATCAAGAATAGCAGCCAAATATCGCCAACAAATTTTGATTTTTATTCGAATATATTTGCAGCTAATTTAGGCAGCGCCAGACACAGTTGGTTAGTGGAACAAAAAAACAAAGGTATTATAACTAAAGAGATAACCGCCCCCTCAGACCCTGCATCGCTTCTAAAAATGTTGCTTGCTGGCAGAGTCGATGTAGCGTTAATGAATAGCACCGAATTTAACGAAAATGTAAAAAAATTAGGTATTGACCTCAGCCTAATCAACACTTATATAGAGCGTGAAAATCCTGTGGGCCTATACCTTAGTAAAACATTTATTAACAACAATGCAAAATTTCTTAGTGACTTTAATGACAGCATGAAAGCTTGTAAAGAAAACATTAAATAGTGTTATTAAGCATTTACTCGTTAAGGGGAATGGCCGCAGCCCTCCCCCGGTTTTAGTCTAAAATACTAGCTTAAATTTTTCCCAGCTACCTATGGCACTGCGATTGGCATTGGCATCGCCGTTACTTTCGGCTACTGCATAAAGGTTATGGGCGCTGCGTAAGGAAACAAGCTGATTACTGTCCAAGCAAGCACTACTGTTTGAATGATTAACCAGAGTGAATGTTTCCCAAGAACCAATGGCGCTGGCCTTAGCATCCAAATCACCATCACTGCTGGCACGTAAATAATATCCAGTCTGAGTAGACACAGCTACTTGGCTGCCGCTGGTGATGCAATCCCCACCAGAGAGTAGCTGCATATTAAAGGTCTCCCATGAACCTATGGCCGAACGATTGGCATTCACATCACCACCGCCATTATTTTCCGCCACTAGGTATTTATTGTGAGCCGACTTAAACGCAAGGTTTGTTTGACCTACAAAAATATCCAACTGCACTCCAGCCCAATTACCTTCAGTGCTAATATCATCATAGTTAAGCCATACAGTGTCATATCCCTCAGCTTCTTTAGCGGCTTTTAGGGCTTGATTGGCTTGGCTGTTGGTGGGCACACTAAACTGGAAACTTCCGCCCAAAGCGGCGCAAACATTATCACCATCGCTCCAAGTACCGGTGGTGGCGTTAGGTATTGCCCAGTTACCGCTACTGTCTTCACAGGCGTAGGCATAGCTGTTGTCACAGTTGGCGTCATTCCAGCGACCACTGCCGGTTTGTGCTGCACAATCTTCGTTGTTGGCATTATTGGGTTCGTTTACATTCCAGCTCCAGATCGCCGCTTCAATTCGGCCATCATCCATGACTAGATCATCCAGATTAATGATGTTAGCGCCAGTGGCAAAACCTTCACGTACCTCACTGGCGGTTAGGCTGTCGATGCCACCATCAAAAAACTCGGCGATACTGCCCAGCGTAGTAGCGTCTTCCCAAATTCGCCCCACATTACCCAGCCCAGTAAAGGCTTGCTTGGCCATATTGCTGTTACTGGAACAACCACCGTCTTTCCACAAGATAACCTGTTTGCCCGCCGCCAAGACCTGAGCCTTAGTGAGGCTGTCTGGAATACTGCCACAACCGCCACTGGCATAAATTTTAGCACCAAATCTATCGTTGAGCTGATTATACAAATCACTGTGATGACCGTCGGAGGCATCTTCAATATAAAGAATGATAACCTCATCGCTATTGTCGCTATTATTTAACCAATCTTTAACTTCGTTAAATCCTTCGGTGGCATATTTGTCATTCAGGCTACACACCCCATGACACAATAGTAAACGTTTTGGGTAAGAGAACAGGCTCTCCATCTTGGCAGTCCAATGTACATCCAGTTCAATGAAGCGAGCGCCCATGCGCAACTGATCTTTTATAGAGTACTTTTGTTGTGGATCTAAATAGCGGCAACCTACAGAAAAATTACAGGCGCGGTACACCTCTGAGTTATAAGTATTATGAGTACCCAAGATATTATTGTCTTTTATGGGGGCGTTGTTATCCAAGCCACGTTGTAAGTCCAATGCTTTTCCCTGCCAACTGTCATTAAAGGCATCTATGGCGTCGGCACTAGCACCGCCAGAAAAAGACAAACTGATGGCCAAAGTGGCGCTCAGAAACGTGAATAGCGGTTTTTTAATCATGGATTATCTCATTTAATTATTGTTGTTTTTATAATGCACAAACAAACCCAAGTGGAAGCGGACTTGTTTGCTATTAAGTATAATCCTCAAAAAATTTGGCTCTACCCCAAAAGTGGCCAAACACGTACCAAAACGGGACAATAATTTTAAAATAAATGGCCAGATTAAAATCCTCAGGCACTTATAAATTTTTTATTAAAATTTAAAAGTTTGTCAATATTATATATGGTCATGACCTAGCCGTTTATTGCCAACTTTGAATAACTGCGCAGGAACAGCGCAAGTAGAAATTACGTACATTAATAATACATTCCCCTTAAGACCGTAATGGCCATAAATTCACTTAAACAAATAAGTAATGCTAATGAGTTGTACGGCCACATAAATTAAAAACTCCAAAAACTATTATTGATGTTTCCTATTAACCCCCTAGTTTCATTGAAGGGGGTGTTTAGTCATGCCCACTCTAAGTGCAAATATAGGTTTATGATTTGATGAACTATACTGAATGAGCCTAATCCTGATTGCCCTGCTCTATAGGACTTTTTGTTATGAGCATTCATCCGTTAGTAACAAAAAGATACGTCAACCTTTCATATATTAAAAAATCATTGCAAGGCCTAATCCAAGGCACACTCATTAGCCTGCTGATCATTCCTTTTACCTGGGCAGCCCCAAACAGCCTAACGATAGCGTATTCCGATGTGGAGTCTTTCCCCTACTTTCTTAAGCGTTCAACCTCTATCCCTAAAGACCCTGGTATTTCGGTAGAAATTATTCAAATGGCCTGTAAAGAGCTCAATATTCAATTAGCTTTAAAGCGCTTACCTGGTAAACGAGTACTGGCCTCAATTCAGGATGATAAAGTAGACGGGGGTTTTCTTTTTTCTTATAAACCCGAGCGGGCGCGAGTTAGCGTTTACCCTATGCTGCAGGGCAAGTCTAACAGTCGTCTTAAGATGGATACTATTAGCTATTTTTTCTACAAGCTAAAAGGCAGCCCAGTGAGCTGGTTAGACAATAATCTAACAGGTGCCGATAATGTGGGGGTTAATCTTGGCTTCTCAGTCATCAGCCAACTTATAGAAATGGGTTTAAGTATTAAAGAGGTGAAAAGCCCCATGGAGAGTTTACAGATATTAATCAATCATCGAGTACCTGTGATCGTGGCGCAAGAATATCCATTTCAAAGGTATTGGAGCAGCCATAAAAACAAAATTGAAAAGCTTTACCCAGCGGTGAGAACAAAAGACTACTTTTTTGTGTTCAGCCGATCATTCCATGAAAAACATGAAGATTTTACTATTGAGTTTTGGAAAAAAATAGCAGAAGTAAAAAATCGTGAATATGAAAATCTTGTAGATAAATATTTAAATTTTCATGTTAATTGATATTCGTAGGGGATTTTAGCTATGGCGTAGATTTTTAATTGCGTACAAGGATTAGAATAAAACACTCTGTAATGATAGTTTCACATTACGCTTACGAATATCTGTGTTCAGTTTTCGGTATTACTTCAAAAAATGGTGAACAATAAAAACGGGGCAATTGGCCCCGTTTCATGTCTATTAACTTAATGGTTGTTTCAAGACCTACTCTTCGATCACTTTCTCTTTATGGTTTTTACGTAATAGGTGATAAAACACCGGCGTTAAGATCAAACCAAATACGGTCACGCCAATCATGCCCGAGAATACTGCAATCCCCATGGCTTGGCGCATCTCAGAGCCGGCACCGGTAGAAAGTACCATGGGCACTACACCCATAATAAATGCAAATGAAGTCATTAAAATGGGACGTAAACGCAAGCGTCCTGCTTCTTTAATGGCGTCTAGTGCGCTCATGCCTTTATCTTGTAATTCTTTGGCAAACTCTACTATCAGTATGGCGTTCTTGGTCGCCAGCCCCACCAGCACAATGAAGCCGATTTGCGTAAAGATATTATTATCCCCCCCCGACAAAATAACACCGGTTAATGCCGATAATAGTGTCATGGGCACTATTAATATAATGGCCATGGGTAACGTTAAGCTTTCGTATTGAGCCGCTAACACCATGAATACCAATAACACCACCAGCGGAAAAATAAACATAGCCGCATTGCCCGCTAAAATTTGCTGGTAGGTTAACTCTGTCCATTCGTATGTCATGCCCGCGGGTAACGTTTGTGCAAGGATTTTCTCCATGGCAACACGTGCCTCCCCCGTACTTACACCTGCAGCCGGCGCCGCGTTAACTTCTGCGGTGGTAAAACCGTTGTAATGCATCACCCTATCAGGCCCAGCAGAGCGAGATACCTGCATGAAAGAGCCCAATGGGACCATTTTCCCATCGCTGTTGCGTACTTTTAGCTGATTAATTTGCTCTGGCTCTTGGCGGAAGCTTTCATCGGCCTGTACCTTCACCTGATAGGTACGGCCAAACTGATTAAAGTCGTTCACATACACCGATCCTAAATACGCCTGCATGGTTTCAAACGCGGTATCCACGCGCACACCCTGGCTTTTGGCTTTGGTGCGATCCAAGTCCACTTCCACTTGCGGCACATTTACTTGAAAGCTGGTAAAAATTCCGGTGAGCTTAGGGTCCATCCATGACTTTTGAATCACTTGTTGGGTCACGGCGTATAAGGCTTCGTAACCATGATTTCCCTTGTCTTCAATTTGCAAACGGAATCCACCAATGGTGCCTAAACCTGAAACCGGCGGTGGCGGAAAGATCGCAATAAACGCATCTTGAATACTGCCAAACTGCCCGTTTAACTGTCCCGCAATGGCACCAGCAGAATGATCGGCCGAAGTACGTTGATCAAATGGTTTAAGCGTTACAAACACAATGCCGCTGTTGGGGCTGTTGGTAAAACCGTTAATGCTTAAACCTGGAAATGCCACTGCGGCTTCTACCGCCGGATGATCCAATGCAATTCGCGACATTTCACGGATAACTTTTTCAGTACGGTCAAGTGACGCGGCATCGGGTAATTGTGCAAACGAGATTAAATACATCTTATCTTGCCCCGGTACATAACCGGTGGGGGTGGTTGAAAACTGGTTGTAGGTAATGGCCATTAATCCGGCGTACAGTACCAATACCACACCACTCATGCGAATCAGTTTATGGATGCCATTGGTATAACCTTTAGCCGCACGATTAAACAAGCGGTTGAACGGATTAAACAACCAACTGCCAAAAACACGATCCATTAATCGAGTTAAACGGTCTTTTGGCGCGTCTTCGCTTTTTAATAAAAGTGCCGACAAGGCAGGGCTTAACGTTAATGAGTTAAACGCCGATATAAAGGTAGAAATAGTAATAGTTAACGCAAACTGTTTATAAAACTGCCCGGTTAATCCCGACATAAATGCCGTGGGAATAAACACCGCCGCCAATACTAGTGTGGTGGCAATAATAGGACCGGTTACTTCTTTCATGGCTTGGCGCGTAGCGGCAACCGGTTTTAAACCTTCACTTATGTTTCGCTCTACGTTTTCTACCACCACAATGGCGTCATCCACCACTATCCCGATGGCCAGTACCAAACCAAATAGTGACAATGCATTTAATGAGAAATCCAATAAATGCATAACCGCAAATGTACCTACCAATGAAACGGGTACCGCTATTAACGGAATAATTGAGGCGCGCCAGTTTTGTAAAAACAATACCACTACAAATACAACCAGTAACAGTGCTTCAAATAATGTATTCACCACCGCCTCAATAGAGCCACGTACAAAGATAGTAGGGTCATATACAATGCTGTAATCCACACCTTGGGGGAAATCCACTTTTAGTTTTTCCATGGTGCTGCGTACATCTTCAGATATCTGAATAGCGTTAGAGCCTGGGGCCTGGAAAATACCCATGGCCACCGCAGGTTTATTATTTAATAGTGAACGTAATGAATAAGAACTAGCTCCCAATTCAATACGGGATACATCTTTTAAACGACTAATTTCACCGTTAGCACCCACTTTAATAATTACATCGCCAAATTCTTCGGCGCTGGTTAAGCGGCCTTTTACATTAATTAATAATTGAAAATCACTAGAACCCGTTGGTTGTGAGCCTAGTACACCGGCGGCAGCTTGTTGGTTTTGCTCACGAATGGCGGCGGTAATGTCACCTGGATTTAAGTTAAGTGCCGCGACTTTTTCTGGGTTTAACCACACGCGCATGCTGTATTCACCAGCCCCAAATATTAACGCTTCGCCTACTCCGTTTACTTTAGCTAGCTCGTCTTTTACGTTTAGGCTGGCGTAGTTTGAAAGGTACAGCATGTCGTAGCGGTCATCGGGTGATGTTAAATGCACCACCATGGTTAAATTAGGTGATGACTTTTTGGTCACTACACCAATGCGCTGTACCTCTTGAGGCAAGCGCGGCAATACTTGCGACACACGGTTTTGCACCAACGTTTGTGCGTCGTCGGGGTCGGTACCAATGGCAAAGGTCACGGTTAACGACATGGCACCATCACTGGTGGCCTGTGATGACATGTAAATCATGCCCTCCACGCCATTAATAGCCTGCTCTAATGGCGAGGCTACTGTGTCGGCAATTACTTTTGGGTTAGCACCAGGGTAAGCCGCACTAACAACCACTGTAGGTGGTACTACTTGCGGGTATTCGGTAATAGGTAATTCCCACACCGCCAGTGCACCGGCTATGAAAATTAATAACGACAGCACACCGGCATAAATAGGCCGTTGAATAAAAAAGTTAGCAAAATTCATATTAGCCGCCTACTACATTGTTGGGCGATTTTATTTGTGTATCGGCAATTGATAAACGACTTAAGGTGTTATCAATGCGCAGTTGCATAGCATGCAGTCGATCCAATACTCCCTCGGCCGCCATGGGCACCACAACCGGCTGGGTCGCAGCACCTGGTTGCACACGCTGTAAACCATTAACAACAATTTGATCATCGGCTTTTAGGCCTGATTTAATAACACGTAAACCATTTATTTTTTCACCCAATACCACTGAACGATATTGCGCTTTGTTGTCAGCATCCATTAATAAAACGTATTTGTTTTTTAAATCGGTATTAATGGCTTTATCGTCAATTAAAATTCCTTGGTAACTGGCACTGCCCACTAATTTTAAACGGGCAAACATACCCGGAATAAAGTCACCGCCAGTATTATCAAATACCGCACGACCACGAATGGTGCCGGTGGAGGGATTAATTTGGTTGTCTACAAAATCCATGTAACCTTCATGAGGGTAGCCTTGATCATTGGCCAGCGCTAAATACACTGGGTTTTTAACATCGCGAGAACTGGGGCGTGTTCCTTCTTTGGCAAGTTTCATATATTTAAGGTAGGTTTGCTCGTCTGCATCAAAATACGCGTACACTTTTCCTACCGAAACCAGCGTGGTTAATACGGTGTCGGCCTCTTTCACTAAGTTACCTTTGGTAATTAACGCACGGGATACACGCCCAGAGATAGGCGCTTTAACCTGGGTATAACTAAGATTCAATTTAGCCACCTCAAGTGCGGCAGACGTTGAGCGTAACCGCGCATGAGCTTGTTCTAACTCGGCCGATCGACTATCAAAAACTTCCTGCGAAATAGCCTTGTTGCTGCTTAATTCGTTAGCACGCTTATAACTGCTTTTAGCTAATTTAAGCTGACTACTAACATCAGCCAATGTTGCCGTTAAGCGTTTCACTTCGGCTTTAAAAACCGCATCGTCAATTTTAAACAATACATCGCCGGCTTTAACCAGCGAGCCTTCTTTAAAAGCAATGCTTTCAATGTAACCCGAAATACGTGGGCGTAAAGACACACTTTGTGGCGCTTCAAGGCGGCCAGTGAATTCATCCCATTCGGTAATGCGCTCACTGATCACGCTTGCCACCGATACAGCAGGTGCTTGCGGGGCATGCTGGCTCTGTGGCTGACTATCGCAGGCAACCAGCAAACTCAGCAAGCTGATTAAAATGGCACTGGTAAGCAGTTGTTGAAATATCATGGCGTGACCCTCATTTGAATTCTGTGCATTTGGCTTCCACCCAATGTAATAAATAGATATAGTTATATTTTAACTGCTTACACATAATAAGAAATGATGCTTTTTGGAACACTGTATCTAATTTTGAGTCAATAGCCTTTATAAAGCCATGAATAACACTTAAAATAGACCAATAAGTATACAAAGGGGATGTTATGCATCATCAAGAAATGAGTTTATTGATCATATTTGACGCGATCATGACAGAAGGCTCAATTACACAAGCCGCGCGCCGCTTAGACCTTACGCAGCCTGCCGTGTCCAATGCCCTAGCACGCATGCGCCAAGCATGGAGTGATGAGCTATTTTTGAAGGAGGGCCGCACCATTGCCCCTACTTTATATGCGCAAAACCTATGGCGACAAATTAAAGAGCCTCTAGATCACTTGTCTCAAGCCATTAACATGGGAGAATTTGACCCCGCTACCTGCCAACGCACCTTTCGCATTGCCACATCCGACACCATTGTTGACACCGTTTGGACACCGCTGCGTAAAATCATCGAACAATTGGCCCCTCACATACGGGTGCACGCGGTGCCTTATACCATTGAAAATACCAGCCGCATGTTATATCAAGCCGAAGTAGACCTAGTCATAGGCAGTTTAGATGACGGCTGCGACCTCATTATGAGCGAGTTTTTATATACCCCTTGCTATGGCCTGCTTATGCGCAAAAACCACCCCTTGTTACAAAGCGGCCTCACATTAAAAGCCTTTGCCAAAACGGATCATTTATTGGTGTCTCTTTCGGGTGATGCCACTGGCCCCACCGATGAAGCATTAAAGCAACACAACCTCACGCGTAATGTTGCCATGACCGTGAACCACTTTTATGCGGTGCCTAAACTTATTAAAGAAAGCGATTTAATTTGCATTGTGCCCACCACCACAGTAGAGCAATCCATTTTTAATGAGGAAGTGGTGGTGCATGAAGCGCCTATCACTATCACTCCCAAACCCGTTAACGCCTATTGGCATAAACGCCAAGACAAGGACCAGGGCTCTATTTGGTTACGTAATATAGTAAATGGCATTATTAAGGATCAAGCTGAGCAGCACCTAGCAAAATTAGAGCACTATCTTTGCAAGAGTTAATTTCTAGGTTAAGTTGTAAGCTAGAGTATTATGACTATATATTATTGTAATAATATAATTAACCTACCTGACTTTACGTCTTATGCCCAATAAAACAGCACGGCTGCTAGATTTAAAGTACAGAGTATACCTTCCTAACTGTTAAGGTATTCTTAGAAATTACAAAGCCAAATTCAACACCACAATAACAACAGTGATAATAATAATATGAAAAGCATTCGTACCCCTGAAGACCGATTTAAAAACTTAAGTAACTATCCTTTTTCAGCTAACTACCTAGAGGTAGATGGCATCCGCATGCATTATGTAGATGAAGGCCCAAAAGATGGTCGTGTTATTTTAATGATGCACGGCGAGCCTAGCTGGTCCTACCTTTACCGCCACATGATCCCTGTATGCGTGGCAGCAGGTCACCGGGTGATTGCACCCGATTTAATAGGTTTTGGAAAATCTGACAAACTCACGGACATTAATGATTATTCATACAAATCGCATATGGATTGGATGCAAAGCTTTATAGATCAACTTGAATTAACAAATATTACACTGGTTTGCCAAGACTGGGGGTCCTTGATCGGTTTACGTTTAGCTGCCGAAAACGAGCCACGCTTTAACGCCATTGTACTCGGCAACGGCATGTTACCAACCGGAGATGAAGGCCGTATTCCTAAGGCATTTAAAATATGGCAAAATTTTGCCATATACAGCCCCTGGTTTCCCATCGCCCGTATTGTTGAATCTGGCACGTTCAAAGGATTCAGCAAAGAGGAACGCAGAGCCTACAACGCCCCTTTCCCGTCTTCAAAATACAAAGCTGGGGCTCGGGCGTTTCCAAGGTTAGTGCCCACCACACCCAATGATCCTGCCAACAGTGCTAATAAAGATGCATGGAAAATTTTTGAAAAATGGAAAAAGCCCTTTTTAACACTGTTCAGCAATGGTGA
>MAAB01007594.1_pt1 | contig 16160 bp, 14 predicted proteins | sample 1115991 | NCBI WGS metagenome assembly MAAB01 (sample SAMN04961124, study PRJNA320927) | seawater metagenome | isolation source: sample BD02T18 sea water enriched with oil for 18 days | place: USA:Gulf of Mexico | collected 2013-07-27
TCGGTTACAGATGAAGGGGGCAAAATCAGCGCCCACTGGGAGCCTAAATACAGCTTCAGCCAAACGGGTCGCTTAGTGCACAACATCATTGATGCCGAGTTTGAATTTAAAGATGGCAAGATTATAAAACACATTGATCGTTTTAACTTTTGGAGCTGGAGCCGCCAAGCGTTAGGTGCACCCGGTTTATTATTAGGTTGGAGTTCATTACTGCGTAACAAAGTAAAAAAAATGGCCATGGGGAATTTAAAAAAGTTTATGCTGAATTCGTAATCTGGCAGGGCGCCGGTTTATGCTTTATGTGCCTAGCATAAATCGGCGCCCTCCCATTACACCCTCGGCCATTACTTTCAGTTCATCACCAATACCCTAAACTCCTCAAGCATTATCCACACTAGACACACCAATATAGCCAAATCATCCACTATTCCCGCCCTATGCAAAATCGATCTTGATGAGAAGGTTGACTCTTTTCAAATCTAAACGTATGTTTCAAACAAGTGTTTGATTTGTTAAATAATAACCAGTATCTCCAAAGACCCCAATAAAGGTTTGTCATGCCAGAATATAAAGCGCCGCTACGTGAATTTAAATTTATCCTAGATGAAGTGCTGGATATGCCCGCACACTACGCTAGCCTGCCTGCTTACGCCGATCTAGCCACTCCCGATATGGTGGATGCCATCATTAATGAAGGGGCCAAGTTTTGTGAAAACATTTTGGTGCCTATTAACCGCTCGGGCGACATTGAAGGCTGTACTCACCACGCTGATGGCTCAGTAACCACACCGTCCGGTTTTAAAGCAGCCTATGACAAATATGTAGAGATGGGCTGGTGTGCATTAACCCATGATGAAGAATTTGGCGGCCAAGGCCTGCCAGAATCTTTAGGCCTAGTGATGACCGAAATGGTCAGTACCGCTAACTGGTCATGGGGCACGTACCCGGGTTTATCCCACGGCGCTATGAACACCATTCACGCTTGGGGCACAAGCGAACAAAAGAAAACCTATATGAATCCTTTGGTCAGCGGTGAATGGACCGGCACTATGTGCTTAACCGAATCCCATTGTGGTTCTGACCTAGGTTTAATGAAATCCAAAGCTGAGCCTAATGCCGATGGCTCTTACGCCATTACCGGCAGCAAAATATTTATCACCTCGGGTGAACACGATGTGGCCGGTAATATTGTGCACATTGTATTGGCACGTATTGCAGGCGCACCTGCTGGCACTAAGGGCATCTCGTTATTTATTGTGCCTAAGTTTTTACCCACCGAAGACGGCGCCATTGGTGAGCGTAACGCGGTTAAGTGTGGCTCTATTGAGCACAAGATGGGCATGCACGGTTCGGCCACGTGTGTGATGAATTTTGATGGTGCACAAGGCTGGTTAATTGGCCCTGAAAATAAAGGCCTAAATGCTATGTTTACCTTTATGAATACCGCGCGAATCGGTACTGCGTTACAAGGTGTCTCCACGTCAGAAGGCTCTTACCAAGGTGCCTTAACGTACGCCAAAGATCGCTTGGCCATGCGCTCTTTAACCGGGGCTAAATTCCCCGAGAAAGCTGCCGACCCTATTATTGTGCACCCTGATGTACGTAAAATGCTGTTAACCCAAAAGGCCTTTACCGAAGGTGGCCGTGCCTTGTTGTATTTAACCGCAAAGCAAAATGACATCGTAAAAGTGGGCAACACCGAAGAAGAGCGTAAAGCCGCTGATGACTTATTGGGTTTCTTAACCCCCATCGCCAAAGCATTTTTAACCGAAGCAGGTCTTGAATCTGCAAACCATGGTGTACAAATTTACGGCGGCCACGGTTTCATTGCTGAGTGGGGCATGGAGCAAATTGTACGTGACGCGCGCATCTCTACGTTATACGAAGGCACTACCGGTATTCAGGCGCTGGATTTGTTGGGCCGCAAAGTGATGATGACGCAAGGCCAGTCCTTGAAAAACTTCACCAAAATTATCCACACATTCTGCAAAGAAGAAGCCGACAATGAAGAGCTGTCTATGTACACATCTAAGTTGTCTGAATTAATTAAGGAATGGGGCAACCTCACTACGCAAATTGGCATGGCGGCCATGAAAAACCGTGATGAAGTGGGTTCGGCTTCGGTTGATTACCTAATGTACTCAGGTTACGTAACCCTTGCCTACATGTGGGCCACCATTGCCCGTGTAGCTCAACAAAAATTAGCAGAAGGCACTACCGAAGAAGACTTCTATAAGGCTAAATTAGTCACCGCGCGTTTCTATTTTACCCGTATCTTGCCGCGTACTCTTACCCATGCCAATACTATGTTGGCCGGTGCGGATACCTTGATGGATTTAGATGCTGATCACTTTTAATTTTTAGGGCCTACGTGCCTTTCTTGTTAACTAAACCAGTATAAATAAAAAAGCCATAACCCTTGGGTTGTGGCTTTTTTATGGCTGGCTTTAATCCTGTAAACAACCCATGTCTTAAACGCACAACTGAAAACATTTACGTATTTTTCCGCTTAATATGACCATCGTGTGTATTCACAGTTTTAATATAACAACTATCATTGAGTACCTTAAAACTGCTACTTCAATAAAATTCAGGGACCAACCCTCCTTCCCAGTTAATTCCGCCTCAATACTCTGAGTTTATGGCTGTTATTAGGCCAATATTCACACAAATAAAGCCATTCAACGAATTTTAAGCCAAGCAAAACCCTTTGCCTAAAGGCTTTACCGTAACCCCATACCCTTGCTTTCCATTACTTATAACAAATAGCTATTTCCACTGTGAACTTATACCAAGGAAGAAGTTGCTGAAAAATCGGTTAATTTGGCCCACACCTAAATGTGAACTGCGTCACATTTTAGATTCTCGATTTGCATCATTTGGTCCATTACTAAGCCCGCCTCAATGAGGATAATTTACGAATCAAATACGCAGTACAAACGTAACTTAATTTGGTCCACAAAATTTAAGGCAAAAAAACGCTCTAATTAGAAAATAAAGTCAAACCAATTAGAAAGGAGATTTTTTAATCCAAGCCATTAGAGGATGAATAACCCACTACTCCATCGACGTATTAAAGCTAGTTTAAATTTTAAAATAAAAATGAAAGGCGGCAAAAAATGAAAATAAAAACATCACATAATTTAATAACGAAAAATAAATACCTGGCGATTGTAATCCCTATTCTAATGTCGGCCCAGGCTCAATCTATAGAATTCAACATGGGAGAAATTGAAGGCAGTTTTGATAGTCAACTATCTATCGGCTCCAGTTGGCGAGTGGAATCGCAAGATCCTAGTTTAATTTCAGGCGTGACCGGTAAACCATCCAATAGTGATGATGCCAATCGAAACTACAAAGATGGTGATGCCTTTTCTCAAATTTTTAAGGGCAGTCATGACCTGCAATTCAGCTATCAGAATGTAGGCGGCTTTATACGCGGTAAATACTGGTACGACTCCGCACTGAACAATAACAGCGTAGATTATGGTCACAGTCCAACCACTACAGGCAGTGGTGTGGGTGGTGCAGAACTCCCCTACGACAACCCAAATACAAAACTCGACGACTCCAGTTTTAATGATCTATCTAAAGCCAAGGGCGCCACATTATTAGATGCATTCATTTATGGTGAATTTGAAATACTAGATATGCCAGTGGATCTACGTTTAGGTAAACAAGTGGTGTCTTGGGGGGAATCCACTTTTATTCGCGGTGGGGTAAACAGCATTAACCCTGTGGATGTGAGTGCATTCCGTCGCCCGGGCGCTGAAATTAAAGAAGGGCTATTACCGGTAAACATGGTGTATTCCAATATTGGCTTAACTGAAAATTTAAGCATGGAAACCTTCTACCAATTGGAGTTTCAAGAAACCGTAGTGCCCGGTTGTGGCACCTTTTTCTCAACCAATGACTATGCTCCAGAAGGGTGTAACTCAGTTTCTGTTTTAGGGGGCGCCACCAGTATTGCCCGCGATGACGAGGGTGTACGTAAAGCCAGTGATGAAGGTCAGTTTGGTGTTGCTTTTCGCTATCTTTCAGAAGCTCTGGGGGATACTGAATTTGGTTTCTATGCCATGAACATTCATAGCCGTGCTCCCTTGGTCAGTGGCATTAAACATTCGTTAAGTGGTGCGCAAGAAGGGGCTGCTTATGTAGCGGGTGCAAATCTGGCTTATGGCACAATTGGTTTAAGTACCGAACAAGGTGAAATTCCTAATCTAGTGCAAGACGGCATCGATGACGGTAATGAAGGCTCAATCGCCCTGCAAGCAGCTGCCGTCTCGGCCGGCAATTCTTATGTGGCGGTGGCCCGTGCCACTGGTTCTCGTTATTTCTCTACCTTCCCAGAAGACATTCAACTGGCCGGATTAAGTTTTGCTACCAATGTGGGCCCCATTGCCTTATCAGGCGAACTTAGCCATACCCTAGACATGCCGATTCAAATTAACGGTCCCTCTTTAATTAGCACCTTGCTTACGGGGCAATCCATAGCCACTGAACTGGAAGAAGAATATGCCGCCACTCCCGCAGGGGGCACGACCGAAGGGTTTCGTCGCTTTGATGTCACTCAGGCGCAGTTATCCGCCATTAAATTTATTGACCAGTTTGCTGGGGCCAGCCGCATGACCTTAATTGGTGAAGCGGGTTATACCTTTATTCACAGTTTTTCTGAAGACGTGCATGCCATTAAATTTGGCCGCGCAGATAGTTTTGGCATACCGGGCTCAGCCGAAAGTGAAGATGACGGCTTTGTCACTGAACGTTCGTGGGGTTATCGTGCGCGCCTAGTGGCTGAATATTCCGATTCATTTTTTGGCATGAACTTAAAACCCACCATTGCGTGGAGTCATGATGTGAAGGGTTACGCCCCTCAACCCGGTGGCAACTTTAGTGAAGGGCAAAAATCCTTGGGCCTAAGTGTGCAAGCCACTTACCTTGAAACCTACAGTGCAAATGTTTCTTACACTCAGTATATGGGCGGCGATTTCAACGTTCTAAGTGATCATGATTTTGCTTCCATTAGTCTGGGCATGCAGTTTTAAACTTATATCAATAAAAGGGTTTTAATAATGAATATAAAAAATATCACTACACCTTTAATTCTGTTTACCTTGGTAAGCGCACCGGCTTTCTCCAAGGTAACATCCTTGGAAGCAGGAAAATTAGGGGGCGATCTGACAGCCATGGGCGCCGAACAAGCGGCGAATGAAAGTGGCAGCATTCCCCGTTATAGCGGTGGTTTACTGCAAGATATAAACGCCAATCCTATTGCCAATATCTTTGCAGATGAAAAACCGCTATTTACTATTACCAGTAAAAACGTAGAGAAATATCGTCATAATTTAACCCAGGGTCAAATCGCTTTGTTTGAAAAATACCCACAAAGCTACAAAATGCCCATATACCCCACCCACAGAACCGCAGCGTTCCCAAAAACCATTTACCAAAAAGCTAAAAAAAATGCCACCAGAGCCGAGCTAGTAGATGGTGGTAACGGCATGATTAATTTTGACGAAACCGTGCCTTTTGCCATACCTAAAAACGGTTTAGAGGTAATTTGGAATCACGTAAGCCGCTACCGTGGCGGCAGTATCGAGCGTAATCTGGCCACCCTGCCGGTGCAACGTAACGGTGGATTTACGCCGGTTAAAGTGCGTGCGCAGCTTACTGCCCCTCAATACCTGGATGGCGGTTTCGATAGTAAAGAAGATAACAACGTGCTTTTTTATTATACCCAAGCGGTGAAATCTCCGGCTCGCTTAACCGGTAACGTATTATTGGTGCATGAAACCATTGACCAGATAAATCAGCCGCGCATGGCCTGGTCTTATAATGCCGGACAGCGTCGGGTACGTCGGGCACCACAAATAGCGTATGATGCTCCCGGGCAAGCGTCAGATGGTTTACGTACCTCTGATCAGGCAGACATGTATAACGGCGCTCCAAATAAATACGATTGGAAGTTAGTAGGTAAAACTGAAATATATATTCCCTACAATTCGTATAAATTAGCGGACCCTGAATTGAAATACAAAGATATCGTTCAGGCGGGTCACATTAATCAAGACTATAGCCGTTATGAATTACACAGAGTATGGAAAGTAGAAGCGACGTTAAAAGAAGGTGAACGCCACGTATATGGCAAGCGAACCTTTTATGTAGATGAAGACAGCTGGCAGATTGCTCTAGCCGACCACTATGATAAACGAAACGTTCTATGGCGTGTATCTGAGGGTCATGCTCTGCAATTTGTAAATGCCAATACCCCATGGTACGTATCGACCACCAACTACGACCTATTATCGGGCCGTTACCTAGTAGAACTTAACAACGAAGAGCACCAGCCATTTAACTTTGGAAAAAAAGTGAAACGTAAAGACTTTACTGCCTCCGCTTTGCGACGCTCAGGAAAACGTTAAGCTAAGCCTGCATTATTTATATCAAAAAAGAAGAGCCTAGGTTATCACAACCTAGGCTCTGCTTAGCCGCTTTATTCCATAGTTTTAAATTTTCATCACCTGTCGAATATAATAATCATTTCAAAAAGGTCACTTCATTAAAGTCACTTCAATAATCCTGCTTAAAAATGAAAACTTATGCTGATACTATTGCATTTTAGGTTAAAATTTAAAGAGGCTTTTACACATTATATTGTCGCCGTGTGTATTTAGTACCCTCAATCCACCACCAAAATATAACTATTGATTCATCAACCTCCGGCAACTGCGCTTTACAGCTGCGCATAATTGATTGTAATTTTAAATCACACAATAAATGACCAAATCCCCATCGCCCTCTTGCTCCACCCTGCAGCGACTTTGTACATCTATAAAACTAAAGAATGAGTGTAACCATGGCCGTTACTGGCATTTACTAGGTGGCCCTTATTTTGTTTTTTGGGGCACGTACATGGAGGTTATAAGCACTCCTAACAATACCGATGTGCCGCCTATATAGTGATATTTTTCAATACTTTCTCCCAGTAGAATACTGGCCAAAATAGCATTGATGATGGGTGTAATGTACAAAACAAGCCCTGCCTGGTTTACACCTAGCTTGCGCTGTACCATTTCATAGCTTTTGTAGGCAAAGATTGATGGAACGATAGCCACTGTCGCCACCAATGCTAACAGGCTCCAGCTAAACTCAAAACTTACTTCTATATGTTCATAGGCACTAACCGGTAACAGCACCAATAAACCAAAAAAGATGACACCTAAAAAACGCTCGTTCGCATTCAGGTCAGTTACATATTTTTTAAGTAATATGGAATACAAAGCCCAGCTTAATGCGGCCCCTAATATCCACATGTCACCCACCGAAAATGCCAACGTTTTGAATAACGTGAAATCTCCCTTAAAAATAATAACCAGTACACCTACAAAAGAAAGTAATATGCCGACAATGTGTACTGGCGACAAAAATATTTTAAAGAAGAATAGGGACAACAGCACAATAAAAATAGGCGACAGTGAATAAATAAGTGCGATATTGGTTCCCGTGGTGGCTTGTGCCCCCTTGTAAACAAAAGCCGCGGCGATGGCAATGCCTGTTATGCCCTGCATTAAAAGTGGCCATTTGTTATTGTAAAACTTTATAAGTAGGCCCTTATTAATATGCAGGCTAAAAATTATCAACAACACAAAAGCCACTAACCAACGGTAAAAGGCTAACGATGCAGGCGGAATGATCTGAGTCGAAAACTTGGCGGCAATCATATTTATGGAGAAAAAAAGAGCGGTAAGGATGAGCAGGCCTACACCTAATAGCTTGTCTTTATTGATCATATTTATGGTACTTATTATCTTTAGCCATATTCGAGCTTCCTAATCGTTCAACGCAAAAAAGGAATGTGAGTTTACCTGCTCACATTCCTTAATAATATAAATAGCGGTACTAAGTTACCGGGTTTTTAAAATTTAGGGGGCTACCTCGTTGATTGAGGCCGGATTTTTACCAGTAATTAACTCTCCATCTACTACTTTTGAATTGCAATCTTTTTGGCTGCGTTGATAGTGTCCAGTGCGGCCTGTGGATAGAAGTATGCTTTCCGACCTCTAATTAACCTAGCTCGACTGCCACCTCTTTGGTGTTACTAAGTGAGTACCAGTTTCTTAGGCCCCGCGGTTATTGATCAAACTCGGGGCATTGGTAAAGTGGCAGTATTTATTCTTACTGCGCTTCTTTTGCTTGTTTACGTAAATCAGTTACTTGGTCATACCCTATACCCCAGTTATCCGTATTTACTTCATCAATCACCACAAAGGTCGTGGACGGATTTTTATTCAATACTTTTACCATTAACTCGGTGGTACCTTTAATGAGCGCCTGCTTTTGCTCGTTGCTAACACCTTCGTCGGTAATTTTAATGTTTATATATGGCATAATTTTTTTCTCTATTAGTGGGTTTTCTTGTTTAAATTTGACTGGTTAATTTTGGTAAGCTATTTTTTGGGATCAAGCTGGCTGATGTATTTTTGTCATGGCAACGATTGCCTCTTCAAAATACTCAACCGAGTTGGAGCCCGTGATTAAGGTTTGTTCGTTAAAAACAAACGCTGGCACACTGCTAAGGCCCAAACTTTGAACACGTTTTTGTTTACGTGCCAGTGCTTGTGTAACCTCATTCGAGGTTAGGGCATTCTCTACTGTTAAGCGGTCCAGCCCCAATTGCTCGGCAAGGTCCATCAGCACTTGGCTATTATTGATATCCAGGCCCCGCTTAAAATAGGCATCCATTAGCAATTCGTTCATGGCTTGTTGCAGATTGTGGCCTTCGCACCATTGCATCAGCCTGTGGCCCTTATTACTGTTGTAATAATGGCTGCGCTTAGTGAAATCCATGGCCACACCAGCCTGGGTCGCCACCGCCAATAAATGTTCACGGTAGTCTTTTTGTTTGGTCTCGCTCCAACCATAACGGCGCGCCAAGTGTACTTTTATTTCCTCGCCCTTTTCACCCATAGTCGGGTTCAGTTCTGAGGGTAAAAAATAAAAGTCAGCCGTTATGTTTAAATTGCTCAGGGCATTTTTTAAATTGTTGTAAGCAATGGGACACCATGAACATACTAGGTCGTGGACCATTTCTATCTTCAATGTTCTCATCAAACTTTTTCCTTTAAATCAGCCTGCAAGTCTGTGTACATTTTATTAACGATTAACCAGCGGCCGTTTTCTTTTAAAAGTCCTAAGAAATCCACATACACGTGATCAAACAACGGGCATTCTAGTTTCACCATGGCCTGATCCTTTATGATTTCCAGCGAAAGCAGCTTAAAGTTATAAGGTTGCCCTTCTTGCGCCGGCACCGGACGGGTAGCCACCGCGGCTAGCCAGTCATTCAAGCTGCGGCGTAAATTGGCTGCTTTCAAAAAGGCGTCGGCGTGAAAAATACCGCGCAGTTTTTCTACATCGCCAAAGTGCAGGCCATCGCAATAATCCTTAACTAAAGACATTACGGTTTCAAAATCCTGCTGGCCTAAATTGCCGCTCATGTGAGTGGTGGCTAGTGCGTTTTCCATGGGTGTTTCCTCTGTGTCCCGTTAGACTAAAAGATTAAGCGGCTGATTGACGCTGCTCGGTCGCAAGGGCTCGTTGGAAGCTGGGCATGGCCAATACCGCTGCCAGCATTTTTTGAGTGTTTACTCCCCTAGTAATGTCTACCGGAAAACTTCCATCCCAACGGGAGTACACGGCCAGTAGAATGTCGGCGGCGGAAGGCTGATCGCCCCCAAGAAACGCATGGTTAGCCAGTTTCTGTTCCACTACCTGCCATAGACTGCTAATGGAATTGGCCGCCGCCTCAAAGGCGCTTTGCTTGGCCTTTTCATCCGTGATGTTTTGCGCAATAAAAAACAAACGGCTATAGGTTGGGTGCATAGTGGCATTGGCAAACATAATGTTTTCAATGGCTTGTTTACGCTTGGCGCCACTAGCAGGCAACATAGTATTTTCATGTTTATCAAGCAGGTGTAACAACACCGCCGCCCCTTCTGTATAAGTAGTACCGTTGTCCACCAACACAGGCACCGTGCCTACTGGGTTGATGGCGCTAAAGTTATCCACCGTTTGCATGTTAATAATCTCAACCGGCTGATCCAGTTCGTGTAACACCACTTGGGTGGCTAGGGGGCAAGCATCTGGAAGGTAATAAAGTGTGTACATAGTGTTGTCCTTCTTTTAATTAAAGAGTTGGTTAGGTTGTTGCCGTTTAAAGCACTGCAACGACCACATGAGCAAGTTTAGGGTTTTGGTATGTTTACATATACAGCTATAATGGGAACCAGCTGTTTCCCCTATGGAAACAACTGAGGTAGCGGAAACAGCGGCTAGACTCACTTTGCTGGACACCCTTTTCTGGACAGATAGGCAATATGGATAAACTAAGAGCGCTTCAATTATTTGTACGACTGGCCGATCTGGGCAGTTTTACCCGAGTGGCAGAACAGACCAACTCGTCAAAGTCCATGATCAGCAAGGAAATCAGCCGCCTGGAAGACGAGCTAGGGGCACGCCTGTTACATCGCTCCACCCGTAATGTGCAACTTACTCATGTGGGCGAGGGCTATTTACAAAGGGCACGGGAGATATTGGCCAAACTGGATGACGCCGATAATTTTGTGCAGGACCTGCAACAGCACCCGCGCGGCAAGTTAAAGATCAACGCTCCCATGGCACTGGGTTTAACCGACCTGTCCGGCTTATTTGCCGACTTTATGCAGGCCTACCCCGACATTGAGTTAGACATTCATCTGGGCGATGAAAGTATTGACCTGGTAGAGCAAGGATTTGATTTAGGCTTTCGCGCCTCTAGTCGCCCCATAGACTCAAGCTATGTGGGCCGCCCACTCACCCGCTTTAACTACAGTGTGTGTGTGGGCCCGGACTATTTAAAGGATCACCCGGCCATAACGCTGCCGCGAGATTTAAAGGATCACAATTGTTTTATCTACAGTTATTTTCAGGGAAAAAATGTGTGGCCCATCGAAGATGGGGTAGCGGTGAACGGCACACTAAAGGTGAACAGCACTATTTTTATGATGGAGGCCATTAAGCGCAACCAAGGGGTAGGGTTTATTCCTGACTTTGTTTGCAAGGAAGCGCTGGAGGCAGGCGAGGTGGTGGAGGTATTAGCTGATTCAAAAAAACCTAACCTTACACTTTATGCCTTGTACCCAGCACGGCATTTTGTTCCATCAAAGTTAGTGCAATGCATTGAGTATTTGGAGCAGTGGTTTGCCAATAAGTAATCGCTATGGATAACTTGTTCGGCAAAGACATTGGCCACCAGCATATGGGCAATTAACAGTATTATTATATTTCTTACGTTTTTAGTCATGGCTTCAATCATCCTACTAGTTATGCTCTTAATCATTCCTCTATTCATTTTGGGACCGTTCTTGGCCGTTAACGTTATGCACTGTCCAAAGCCGTATTGTAAAGCACCGGCATTTGTCCTTTCCATTTATGCCATATTTCATCGTTCATAATTAACTGTGAAAAGAAGTGCGCCACATTAATTCGGCTGGTTTTACCTGCATCAAAAATAGCACTGCGAATGGGTGAAGCATGCACCTTATATTCAGTGACAAGTGCCTCGTTGATAAGACTATCGGGACGTACCGCCGCCCATTCAATCACCTTTTGCTTACTTGGGAAACGAGATTGTAAATAGGCCGCTGCGATTTCGTTGTCGGCATGGGGCGGCAAAAGATTTCTTATTAGTGTCATCACAACGGCCTGTGCTGCCGACACTGTTTCACCGGCCTGAGTATTCTGGTTACCTGTAGTATTCATTAAAATAAATTTTACGGGGACTTGCGGTGCCGTTTTTTCGATGGCAGCGCATAAACGCTGAACACCGTCCGTCACTAAACGCCTGGGATGAGCAAACATGCCTTTAAACGTTAAGTTGTGACCAAGACAAGATGCCACCGCGCGACACCCTGTAACTTGAGCCTGAAGCTGGGCATCACTCATATCTAAAAGACTGGCTTGGGTGATCGTTAACTGACTATGCTCTATTAGTGATTTTGGAAAATCCGCTTTAGAGCGCACGATGATTTTTACCTTTTCACCTTGATCAAGCAATTGCGCCACCAATAAACGGCCCGTTGCACCGCTTGCTCCTACTACTAGTGTTGTCATATGACTGCCCGCCCTAACCAAGTTCATTGACCACCACTATACATATACAGGAATACTAGATAAATTGGCTATTATCACAAGATAGGTATACATATTTGTATGAACTGGAAGCCGGTTAAATTCGATTGGAACCACACCCGTGCATTTTTAGTCACGGCAGAAGAAGGCACGTTATCGGCTGCTGCCAAAGCGTTAGGCACCACCCAGCCCACCCTAAGCCGCCAAGTGGCCGCCCTAGAAGCTGAAATGGGCATAACCCTATTTGAGCGAGTGGGCCAACGCTTAGTGTTAACCGACAGTGGTGCAGAATTATTAGAGCATGCACGGGCCATGAGCACGGCTGCGCAAAAGTTTTCATTAACGGCGGCCGGACAGTCTCAGCAGGTTGAAGGATTAGTGGTTATTTCGGTAGGACAATTAGATGCCGTATTTCGTTTGCCAAAAATCATTGCCAAATTACGCAAAGCCGAGCCAGGCATTGAGATTGAGGTGGTGGTAAGCAATGAAGCCAGTGACCTTAAACGCCGAGAAGCGGATATTGCTATTCGCAGTTTTCGCCCCACGCAGGATGATTTAATTGCCAAAAAACTGGGGGAAGAAACTATCTGGCTGTATGGCACCTCAGATTACCTAGCAGGGCTCCCACCATTTCAGAAACCTGCAGATATCACAGGTATTCAAATTATAGGTTTTGATCAAAGTACCGCCGTCGCTGACGTGCTTAACCAACAAGGTTGGCACTTATCAAATGAAAATTTTAGGCTCATTACCGCATTCCAAATGTTACAACTGCAGCTTTGCAAAGAAGGGCTGGGGGTTATTTTCTTTCCTGAAGACCTAGGTGACAAGGATTCAAGTTTGCTGCGTGCGTTTGAGCACATGGGGCCCACCATGCAACTGCCAGTTTGGTTGGTATGCCATCAAGAGCTGCGAACTAGCCTGCGTGTTAGAAGGGTATTTGATTTTATTGCCCATGAGTTGAGTGCAACTCTAAAACCTATAACCGGCGGATAAAAGGCCCAATATTATAAGGCAAGTATTGCTTTGTGCGCTTATAAAAAAGAAAAAAACACGCCTATAACGTCGATAACTCCATAATTAATTCCCTTAGCCATTGGTGTCCTTTATCGGTGTTCATAGATTTATGCCAGGTTAAATAAAAGGAAGTCGACGGCACGTTCATGGGAAAAGGATAAATATCAATGGGGTGTTGCTGTTGAAAAAATTCAGCCAGCGCACGGGGCATAGCCGCAATGGCATCGGTCTGTGAAATCACTTGCGGAATAGAGGCAATATTATGCACCTCACTCATAATTTTTCGGTTTTTCCTCATCTCCAGTAACTCTTGATTAAAAAAACCTTTGTAACGTTCGTTGCTACGTACCAGCACATGTTGCTCACGAGCGTAATCCTGAAGACTAAAAACACCGCTTAAGCGCGGATGCTGACGACGCGCGATCACCACAAATTCGGTGGCTCCCACCTTTTGTGCTTCAAAATTATCATCCCTTAAATTATATGGAATAAAACAAAAATCCAAATCCCCACTTCGAAGCTGCTCAATGCTATTGTCGCTATTAATAGATTGAATATTAATAGCCGTTGGCTGTTGGTGAATACGGCTTAACAAAGGCGGTAATACACTTAATTCACCGTAGGCTCCAAAATTAACCTTAAAGGTGTGGGTGGACTGGATGGGATCAAAATTTTGCTGCGGATCAAAGGCATCCTGAATTTGCGCCAGAATACTGCGAATGGGCCCTGCCAGAGCCGCCGCTCGTGCTGTGGGTTTCATGCCGGCGTGGGTACGAATAAACAGCTCATCCCCCACCGTTTGACGCAAGCGCCCTAAGGCTTGGCTAACCGCTGGCTGGCTCATGTGTAGCCGCAATGCGGCCTTAGACAGCTTGCCTTCCAACATAATGGCATCAAAAATAGTGAGTAAATTCAAATCGATGGCGCGTAAATTAAGTTTCACTTATAAAGCTCATTATAATTATCAACTTTACTAATAATACTCCCTTCTTTAACCTAAGGGCAAACTGAACACCTTGAACATATGTAGCTAAAACGCATCTATTGCCAGCCAGGTTGGAGACTATGAAAGAAGTAAAAGCCGTTATTTTTGATCTAGGGGGCGTCGTGATTTCCTCCCCCATGAACGTGTTTTTTGACGAGGAGGCCCGCCTAGGTTTAACACCTAACTTTTTAAACAACGTCATCGTTCACAATGGCGAAACAAGTGCTTGGGCTAGGCTTGAACGGGGTGAGTTGGCAATGGGGCCTGCATTTTTTACAGCCTTCGATAAAGAAATGAGTGAGGCGGGTGCCACCGGGATTAATTCAAAAGCCTTAATGCAAGAAATGGCGAACTCGGCCACGGTTAACCAATGCATGATAACCGCCAAACTAAAGGCACACGGCTTTAAAGTAGCCGCATTAACCAATAACTGGCGTGACCCTCAGACCGACGGTTTTGCTAAACCTCTGAAGGACTATTTTAATTTATTGGTTGAGTCCGCCGTTGAAGGCGTGCAAAAACCCGATCCTAGAATTTACCAAATTTGTTGCGCTCGCTTGGGTATTAACCCTGACAATGCCATATTTCTTGATGACATTGGCCGTAACGTAAAAGCGGCCAGAGCCTTAGGCATGCAAACCATTAAAGTAACTGACCCGGTACTGGCACTTAAAGAGCTGGAAACCCTAGTGGGTATTTCATTGTTAGACTAAAAATTTAATTAGACATATAACTACCAACAAAAATAACAAGGAAATAGTATGAGTCACGAATCTGAACTACATTACCTAGTATTATCGGAAAACATGAAACCGGTATTGCTAAAAGTAAGAGAATTTATAGAGCAAAGAATAGACCCAGTCACTGAAGAGTTTTATGCGGCGGTGAATAAAGATGATCGTTGGGCCTTAAGCGACACTCAAAATGAGATCATGAATAGGCTAAAAGGTGAGGCCAAAGAACTGGGCCTGTGGAACTTCTTTTTACCCGATTGGAATGGTGAAGGGGTAAGTAATTTAGACTACGCCTATCTTGCCGCTGAAATGGGTCGCAGCCACCTAGCCGCAGAAATTTTTAACTGTGCCGCCCCCGATACCGGCAACATGGAAGTATTGGCCAAGTACGGAAGCCCGGATCATCAAGAAAAATGGTTAAAGCCGTTATTGGCCGGTGAAATCCGTTCTTGTTTTGCCATGACTGAGCCGGGCTTAGCCTCTTCCGATGCCAGAAATATTTCAACCTCTGCGGTATTAGAGGGAGATGAGTGGGTAATTAACGGTGAGAAATTTTATATTTCAGGGGCCGGTGATTCCCGCTGTAAAATTATGATTTGCATGGTAAAAACCTCGCCCGATGCCAACCCTTATTTACAGCAAAGTCAAATATTAGTGCCTATGGATACCACAGGCGTTGAAATACTGGGTGCCATGCATGTGTTTGGCGAAGACGATGCCCCCCATGGGCACATGCATATCAAGCTCACCGATGTGCGTGTACCAAAAGAAAATATTTTACTAGGCGAAGGTCGCGGCTTTGAAATATCCCAAGGACGTTTAGGTCCAGGCAGAATCCATCACTGCATGCGTGCGTTGGGTGCCGCTGAAATGGCGCTAAAAATGTTAGTAGAGCGTGGTACTTCAAGAGAGGCATTTGGCAAACCGCTGGTTAAACTGCTCGGTGGCGCATTAGATAGGGCTAATCAAATGTCGATAGATAGCGCGTTTATCTCATACAGTGATGAAAAAGAATACGTCGTCGCAATGGTTGTTTTAGAAGGAACGGCTTAACGTAACTGCATAAATGCGCAAGGCAGATTTAAACATACTCAAAGTATAAAAGGTTGATTTATGGCGGAGCAATTCCCAACAATCGCAGATTACATCGGTAATACTCCTTTAGTGCGTCTTCAGCGAATGGAGGTGGCTAATAACAATGTGATTTTATGCAAGCTTGAAGGCAACAACCCTGCGGGCTCAGTGAAAGATCGCCC